>Ga0233434_1003402_pt1 | contig 12996 bp, 13 predicted proteins | sample SI_122_August201_4_FD_182738 | JGI IMG/M metagenome (GOLD analysis project Ga0233434, IMG submission 182738) | Seawater microbial communities from Saanich Inlet, British Columbia, Canada - SI_122_August2016_120_MG | ecosystem: Environmental > Aquatic > Marine > Inlet | place: Canada: British... | reverse complement strand
GATTAAAAAATGAACCCCTAATGGATGTTTCTCACATACTAGAAAACTTAAACGATCCTCAGCGCGAAGCTGTGACATCTGAAGATAAGAGTCTTTTAGTCTTGGCAGGAGCTGGCTCTGGGAAAACAAGAGTCCTGGTTCACAGGATTGCATGGAATGTAGAGGCCATGGGGATTAATCCCTCTTCGATTATTGCCGTAACCTTTACTAATAAGGCTGCGCAAGAAATGAAATCAAGGATACAGGAGCTGCTTCAGTCACCTGCAGGTGACATGTGGTGCGGCACATTTCATGGGTTGGCGCACAGAACCCTGAAGAGATTTCATAAAGAAGCAGAGCTTATTTCCGGATTTACAATTTTAGACAGCGACGATCAATTAAGAATTATTAAACGCTTGGTTAAAGAGGCAGGTCTTGATGATGGGGCCTGGCCGCCAAAACAAATGCAGTGGCAGATTAACAATTGGAAAGATGAAGGTTTGCGAGCAGACAACGTTCCTGACAATGGAGATTTTTATGCGCAGACTGTTAAGGGCATTTACAAGCATTATGAGGAGGCCTGCTCAAATGACAGCTTGGTTGATTTTGCTGAGCTCTTATTAAAAGCATATGAGCTGGTTAAATCTAATAAAACAGTAAAAGATTTTTTTCACAATAGGTTTAAAGCAGTGTTGGTAGATGAGTTTCAAGACACTAATACCATTCAGTACAACTGGCTAAAAGAGATAGCCTCTGAGAGTGCAACAATTACTGCGGTTGGAGACGACGATCAGTCTATCTATGGTTGGCGTGGAGCCAAGGTAGAAAACATTGCTTCGTTTGAAGCCAGCTTTGATAAAGCCAAGGTCATTCGACTGGAGCAAAACTATCGCTCTACCAGTGTCATTCTTAGTGCTGCCAATGCTCTCATTGATAACAACCAAAATCGTTTGGGTAAAAATTTGTGGACCGATTCCCTTGAAGGAGAACGCATTACTTTATACCAAGCCTACAACGAACAAGACGAGGCGAGGTTCATTGCCGGCACTATTAAAAATTGGATGGACAGCGGTGAGCTTTATCAAGATGCAGGAATTGTTTATCGCTCCAATGCTCAATCAAGAGCACTTGAGGAAGCCTTGCTGAGGGTGAACATCCCATATCGAATTTATGGCGGCCTTCGTTTCTACGAGCGCATGGAAATTAAAAATGCCATGAGTTATCTAAAGGTTGTTTTCAATCCACATGATAATCCTGCCTTCGAGCGCTCCATTGCTAACCCAACTCGAGGCATAGGGGTTAAATCTCAAGCCAAAATAAGGGATGCCGCAAAGGCTTATAATTTGTCTTACATCAAGGCTGCAGCCAAGCTTTTAGACGAAGGCAAAATGGGCGGCAAAGCTGGGCAGGGCTTGCGAGCTTATTTAGAACTAATCGCCCATTGCATAGAGCTCCTCGACACCATGCCATTATCTGAGCTAATGGACCACATCATTCAAAAATCAGGCCTCTATCAGTACCACAAGAAAGAAGCTGGAGAAAAAGGCAAGACCAGAATAGAAAACTTAGAAGAGCTTGTAACTTCAGCTAAGAACTTTGAGCAATCCTTTGAAAAAGAAAAATCATACAAAGAAATTGCTGAGATCTTTTTAGATACCGTATCACTTGATTCAGGAGATACACAGGCCGATGAGCATCAAGATGCTGTGCAACTCATGACCCTGCATTCAGCTAAAGGCTTAGAGTTCCCGCTGGTTTTTATTACTGGCTTAGAGGAAACATTATTCCCGCATGGCAGATCCATTGAATCTCCCTCTCAACTAGAGGAAGAAAGAAGGCTGTGCTATGTCGGCATCACCCGAGCCATGAAGAAACTGTATTTGACGCATGCCGAATCAAGAAGACTGCATGGCTCAGATGTATTTAACCCCCCTTCAAGATTTTTAAAAGAAATTCCAGCTGTCTTTATTGAGGAAGTTCGGCCCAGAGCATCAGTGAGCACACCCTATGTTCGTAAAACAAAAAAATCTACCATGGATTTCAAAGACGAGGTGGGCGTTGGCTTGGGGCAAAAAGTGGTTCACCCTACCTTTGGGCTCGGTGTCGTTTTAAACTATGAAGGATCAGGAGAATCAGCCAGAGTACAGATTAACTTTGAGAAGGCTGGAAGCAAGTGGCTGGTTTTAGCTTTTGCTAAATTGGAGATGTTGGGATGAAAAATTTTTTAATAACAGGGCTAGCTATTACTTTGCTCATTTCATGCGGGCAAGCTGAGCAATCGAGCGAAGGCGTTGCTGAAGAAAAGAGTTTCTCATGGTCATTGGTGACCACTTGGCCAAAAAATTATCCAGGGCTTGGAATGGCACCAGAGCGCTTTAGCAAGCTGGTTGAAGAAATGTCTCGAGGGCAATTAAAAGTGAAGGTCTATGGGGCCGGTGAATTGGTGCCAGCCATGGGTGTCTTTGATGCTGTCTCATCAGGCTCAGTTGAAATGGGTCATGGGGGAGCTTATTACTGGAAAGGCAAAGTTCCAGCAGCCCAGTTTTTTGCAGGCGTGCCTTTTGGTTTTACAGCAGATGAAATCAATGCCTGGGTTAATCGTGGTGGCGGGCTTGAACTTTGGGAAGAGCTCTATCAACCCTTCAACATCAAACCATTGCCCGGTGGCAATACTGGCACCCAAATGTTTGGCTGGTTCAACAAAGAAATCAATTCGCTCGATGACATCAAAGGTTTGAAAATGCGTTTTCCAGGTTTTGGCGGCGAAGTATTCAAAAGAGCCGGCGGCATTCCAGTAAATATTCCTGGCGGGGAGCTTTATACCGCCATGCAAACAGGCACCATTGATGCTGTTGAGTGGGTGGGGCCCTACAACGATCTTGCTTTTGGCTTTCAACAGGTTGCCAAATATTATTACTACCCAGGCTGGCATGAGCCTGGCTCAATGTTAGAGTTCACCATTAATTTAGATGCATGGAATTCTTTGCCGCCACATCTGCAATCTATTTTGACAACTGCCACTAAAGCAGTGAATCAAGATTTATTAGATGAGTACACGGCCTCTAATAACAGAGCCTTACAAGACCTTATTAACAATCATGATGTGCAACTTCGTGAGTTGCCCGCCGATGTAATCAATGAGTTTAGATCTATTTCTGAAGACATATTGGAAACATCCGCAGCCAATGATCCCGATGTTAAAAAAGTATATGATTCATTTAAAACTTTTATGGCAGAGGTCAAAAGTTTTCATGCCATTGCAGAAGATGCTTTTGTTGAAGCACGCACCAACAGTGACGACAACTCCTGAGTTTCTTAATCTAGGCAGTCAAGCCTATGCAGATACATATGAGGAAATGCGCTCACTGGTCCAAGCCGAATCTTTTGCTGATCAAATTTGGTTGTTAGAACATCCACCAGTTTTTACTCTTGGCACAGCGGCAGACCCTACTCATGTTCTAAACCCAGGCAAGATCCCTGTTGTGCAAACAGACAGGGGCGGAGAGGTAACTTTTCATGGTCCAGGGCAATTGGTTATATATTTCCTGTTGGACATTAAAACTAAAAAAATAGGACCCAAGGCTTTGGTTGCCAATTTACAAAACCTCATTCAAAACATTCTGCGACATTACTCCATCGAAAGCTCCTTTATTGAAGGTGCTCCAGGTGTATATGTAGGAGAAAAGAAAATTGCATCCATTGGGCTTCGGATTTCAAAAGGCAGAACCTATCATGGCATCAGTTTAAATGTGAACATGGATCTGCAACCCTTTGGCTTGATCAATCCTTGTGGATATGAAGGGTTAGAGGTTACACAAATCAGTGACTTTGATTCAAAAGTTACCCTTGAAGATGTAGAATCAGTCGCTATAAAAGAAATGCAAACTTTATTTAGTTGATGGAAATCATACCAACACAAAAGATCATTAATCGAGATGGCATTAAAGCCGTTAAAAATGGTCAGAAATCTAACAAGCATTCATCTGTTCCAAATCAGAAGAAGCCTGAGTGGATTAGAGTTAAGGCAACTTTCGATAAAAATTTTAAGGCTGTTAAGCAGCAAGTAAAAGACAAACGCTTAAACACAGTGTGTGAGGAAGCCATGTGTCCTAACATCTCAGAATGTTGGTCAGCAGGCACAGCTACTTTTATGTTGATGGGTTCAGTTTGTACAAGGGCTTGCAAGTTTTGCTCGGTCGATACAGGTAATCCGAAGGGTTGGTTGGACCTAGATGAGCCCATGCATACAGCCAAAGCTGTAAAGACCATGGGACTTAAATATGTAGTTCTTACTTCTGTTAATAGAGATGATTTGGAAGATGGCGGGGCAGAGCATTATGCCCAAACTGTTAAGGCTATCAAAGAGCTCAATCCAAGCACTGCCGTGGAGGCATTAACGCCAGACTTCAAAGGTCTGTCTTCTTCTATTGATACTTTGGTTAATTGTGGGTTAGAAGTTTTTGCTCAAAATGTGGAGACAGTAAAACGACTGACACATCCAGTTAGAGATATTAGAGCAGGCTATGAGCAAACCCTAGAAGTCCTAGCCGAGTCCAAAAGAATTAATCCAAAAGTTCTAACCAAAACAAGTTTGATTTTAGGTTTGGGTGAAACAGATGCAGAAATAGAAGAGACCATGGATGATCTAATTGCCAACAAAGTAGATATTCTTACTTTGGGCCAATACTTGAGACCAACACTCAACCATTTGCCAGTTGAAAGATGGGTAACCCCTGAAGAATTTGATCGTTATCGAGACATTGGATTAGCAAAAGGATTTTTAGAAGTTGTCTCTGGACCCATGGTTCGATCTAGCTATCGAGCAGAAAGAGCTTTAGAAAAAAATAATGCTGGGTTATCTCAAAATTAATAACGAATTTTTATTACCTCATTCAACATCAAAATACTCGTCAGCCTCATCATCCACTGAATCAGCGCTGTCCCAAAAAGCCACAGAAAACTCATTGCCGGTTGCAGAAGCAAATTTGGCAATCGCATTGACTGCAGAAGACCTAAGATCGCTCTCTGTCACAATATCAAACATGGTTTCCCCATCTTCGTCAGATACATGTAAGCCATCGGATATTCCTTCTTCGGTAAGAAAATCTATCATCATTTGTTCTTCAGCAACCATTGGGCAAAATCTTAGTCTTATCATTTCTTCTCCTATTGAAATTTAGTTTTTTATTTATATTATAGGTTTTTTTCAAAAGGAAGAATGAATAATTTGAATTCATTAACCTTCATCAAGCCATCCATTTACCAAGAAGGAGGGGAACCAGCCGTCCTCACTTTTTTCATGGGCTTCATACCACCCAGAGCCACCTTGGAAATCTAATTCAAAATCGTGTCGCTCACCCTTGTAGTCAATTGCTCTGATAGTATCTTCGTCAAAAGGCTTGTCTTCATTTTGATCAGCTATCCCCCCAAAAACATCACAATAATATAGCCATGCAAGGGGATAATCATCACCCATATCTGGATCATCATTAACTATTTTTAAATCGGTAAGCTTAAAATCATCATCTACGTCAAAGGCAGTATGCAAGGTCCCAGAGGAATAGGGAATTACCTCAAATATCACGGTGTGGCCTTCAGGAATAGGAGTATCTGACCCTGGTGTATATTGAAATTGCGGTGCATCGTATGGGATCCAAACATAATCTTCTGGATCAGCTGTATCTGGCCAACTACTCATCCCAATTGCATCTTTTATGCCGTCTGGGTCATCAAAATCTTGAGACTCAAATATGGCTGGATAAAACGGTTTCTCCTCTCCATCAATACTAGCTGTAAATTTGCAGCTATTATTTCGAGCTGCAATACCATGGGAAATTAATGTAACGGTCGCATGCTCCTCTACAATTTCCATTCCACTTATCGCAAAGCCATTGTTAGCATTCTCTTCTAGAAGATTTTTTGCCTCCTCATTTATCTCATATGCATAAACTTGGACACCTGCTGCTTCTATCTTAAGTTCGACTTTCATAACTCTCTCCATTCTGAAAATTTAATCCCAAATCATTTTGAGTCAAATAACCTTACCATACGATCCATTATTGACTAGTGAGCCAGGCTAAACACTGTTACAAATAAGATGCCAGTTCCAAGAACCCCAAGGACACACACCAACCAATCAACGAGAAACACTTTAAACAGTTTCGACCAAATACCAGCATTACTATCATTGGACGCAAGCTCTTTTTTAAAGACCTCAATGGCAGCATCTTTGAACCATGAAAAGACAAACAAAAAAGTCAGCCCTCCGATCAAGAATAAAAAAATATTTGGTGTAATCATATTTGACTCCTTGGGGTTTTAATTATTTGTGTAAGTTCCTGATCATGTTTTCTAAAGTTACGCTTATTAATCTCTCTGGCTTCAAAGTGATTTTCATAACTTTCTTCCATCCAAACTTTACGAAATTGTTTGAAAACATGTCTGAGGTACTTTTGCAAAAAGATTATCTCATCTAGGTCTGTAATTTCATGTTTTTCAAGAAAGGTACTAGGCCCACAAAAACTTCTTTTAATCACTTCGTTTACAAACTCGCCTTGTAGATAAGAGAGTCTTTGGTTTAGTTCTAGCAGTTCATTCATATTTTTATACCCTAATTAACTTTATAGCTTTTATTATGCTTTACCAACCCGACAAATATTGTCGTTTATAATAATTCAAGCTTTCTGCGATCTATTATATTTTTTAGCTCGCCTTCAATAAACTTTTGATGTAGCCAATCAAGGGATGGTCTGATCTCATCAAGACTGTAACTTCCAGTGCGATGGGCTCCTAGGAGCGCAGCATCCTCTTTTGTTTGCATAAAATCAAAGCTCTCCCATTTAATTGGACGGTGATTGTACCAGTGCCTATGAGTGAAGATATTGATTCCATGAAAGCTTGGGATGCTCCTGGTGCCATGCAGTAATTTCTCTTGCTCACTATCACTTATTAAAAAGCTATCAAAAGGGATGTCCTTTATTTCGGTGCGTGCATCAAAAAAAGAGTAGGTCGCAATGATGGTGGAATCAATGGCAAAGAGTTCACCCAATAACCAATAAATTGAAGAGTAGAGAGGGCCAGTGGATGAGCCATCACCAATCAAGCCTTTAGAAGCTAGCTGATACTCGTGCACAGAACTGGCATCCACCAAAAAGCTTTTTAGATTTAGCTTAAGGTAATCTGGCTCTGCAAAGTCATTGTATGAAGGCATTGGGAAGGGCTCCTTATCATCTATTAAGATTTGCTCAAAATAGAGTCGACCTTGCTGAGGCTGGATGCGCCCTATCATTTGGAGCATCTTGTCTCCCACATTTTGAGGCAGCCCTTTGACGGCCGTTAAATGTCCATCCACCTGATCTAGATAAAAAAATTGGAGTTTCGAGTCAGTGTAGGCGGTTAGTGGCAATGCGCTAATTTTTCTAATCTCAGTATTTCACGAATTCACTTTTAAGCTCAGTAAATAGGCTAGGAGAAATGCCTCGATCTAGAGTTTTTGGATTAATAATATTGTACTTTTCGTATGCCTCAAGCTCAAATTTTCCTTCATTCATTTCACCCTCATAGAATAGAACAACCATCAAATTTATATTGGAGGGCAATGTAAGCTTATATGAAAAGAAACCGATCATAATAGCCTCATTGCCTGGTTTGGCGATTAATTCTTGGTCTATCAAAGTGATTAAAGAACCTTTGCCTATAGGTAATGAATCGTATTTATTCATATTCATTGCAACTTTTGCCACCTCATCAAAAATACCTTCTACTTGCCAATCTTCCGCATCTCCATAATCTGTCCCTGAATATCCATTAAGTTCAGGATTCTCAGAATTTTTCCAATAAATATCTGTTTCAGGACATGTCAACGGATTTGCTCGGATGATATCAACGGCAGGCTTAAATTTCTCAAAATCTTCTACCATTTTGTTTACGTCAATTTGCTTTTTTGCAAGATCTTTAAAAAATTGAATCCTAGCTTCCAGAAATTGTTCTTGTAAGTCGGTTATTTCATCTAAGTAAAACTCATCCTCTTTATCTAACATATCGCCACCCCAGTTTTTAAAACTAAGAAGAGTGGGGGTGTTATATTTTGCTAAGGGTGCATCGCCATAGATTCTTGCTCCAAAAAATTCATCATTCATGTCCTGAAATTGCAAGCTCACAATCGCCTCACGATCTTCCTGCAATATTTCACCTACTATATATAGGAGCTCTTCATCAAAGTTAACATTTGATGAACCAGTTCCCAGTTGATCATTGATGTTTAGATTGATTTGCGGATTTGATTCATCGGCATACAAGATTTCTGTTATCTCAGCACGACGAAAACCTGTCTTCAATATTTCTGCAATGCCATTTAAAGCCCTGGTATTTGCTTGCTCTATGACTAAATTTGCTTGAGTATGAAATCCCATGCCACGCAGCGGGTCGAAGAATGGTTTATCGTAATGAACTGATTCAGCTACAACCTTGAAATCCTCCCCAAGATCAAAGCCAAGATCTTTCATTTGCTCAAGATACCCCCACTCTTTTAAATAATGTTCAATGTTCCAACGTATGCCAAACTCTTCTTGTCCCCATAAAGGAGAATATCTATCATCGATTTTCACGTGACCATGAACTTCGTATGGATCTTGATCCTTCGGACCTTTTTTTAGGAAGATGCTAATAAAAGCAAACTCACCCGATGTTAACCATTGCCCGATTAGATGTCCGGATCCAGAAGACAATCTGCCATCAAACTCTGCAAGCAGATCGCTCAACTCCTCATTGCTAATATAGTCACTCTCTGTCCAATCCAACATATTTTTACCTGTCTATTATTTAAAGTTGCTAATCTTATCACTATTAATAAATTATTTGCAAGAAAGATCTAATATAAAGATGTTTTACTAAGAATTGTAAAAGCAAAATGAGTTATACGTATTACAGGTCTACCTATTGACTCTTTTACTTCTATTAATACATACTACACAGATGTTTCACCGCCATCATTACACTCACGCTGTTATTCAAGGTAAAAAAACTGATCCAGAGATCAAGAAACTTCAATACAAGTTCATAAGATCTATAAGAAAGAAAGAATGGAACTCAGCAGAAAACTTAAAAACAATCGCACACCAGCTCAGTTTTATTAAAGGATACATAGATTGGCAAGAAGGTGATGATCGCATGGGGCCTAATGAGGCTATTGATGATGAGGTGGTAAGTAATATTTGCATCATCATTGAAACTATACCAATGAATAAGGATGTTTCTTATTCTGATGATCTTTATGCTTTGTCACTATTACCTGCTCTCGATAAAATTATTTTTAATATAGACATGATGCAAAACAATCCGATGTCTGGTGAAGGGGATTATTTTATCCGTGAAGAAAATATCAAAGCATTTCAAACACTTAAAGCAATTTTCATTGCGCGCCTGAGTTTGGGGTTTGGTAGTCATGGGAAAGACTACATCACAGCAGATAATCTTGCTTTGCTGGCTCGACAAAATACTCTTATATCTATCAAGAAGGCTGTGGCAGAAAAAAAACTTCAAGTAAACGGCGGAAAAGGAGGCTCCCAAAAAATTTCCTCTGATTCTGCAAGAGAATGGTTGGTGACCAGTATCAAAAATCGACTGATACCTCTTAGAACTAAAGACCAACTTGCTGATCTCAATGCCTTTATTGGATTAATATTATTTAATGGTTTTCATACCATTGTATCTATAGCGGCGAGCAGCAAAACACAGCCCATAAGAATAAGCTACGGTGTCTATGTATTATATGATGCCGAAACTAATGCGATCATTCGTATTGGGAAGTCATCTCTGAAAGAAGCAACTCTACCTCACCTTATAGGAAGAGCCTCCAGGGGTGGAATGCGGCCATTCCATTGCGTTATATTTGAGCCCCAAACCACAAATGAGTTAGTTGCACTAAAACAATCCACTGCACTTGAAGAGCATTTAATCCAAGCAGAAACAAAACTTAAGTTTGACTTGGAAGCAGATCTAGTTGAAATGAAGAGAGAAGAATTTAAAAACAATTTAACTCGTCAAACCCATTATTCAGAAGAGGAGCAGAGGAAGATAAACAAATTATTTTTTTGCAGGGTCCGCTTGCATAAATCAGGCTTTGTAGTTATTCAAGGTAGCAACCTTAAAGAAAATGAAATCTATGGGTCAAGACTCGGTAGGGATGCATTCTTATTTCTCGGAGAGTTTCGGAGGCTCAAAATTGCCATTTCACTCAATAATAATCATATTTATGATGCACATCATAAAGGGCTTCAAACCAGTGAGTTGATTCAGTTGAGAAAAGATGATGGCTCGCAACAAATCGGCACAGTCTCTTGGCGGGAGACTAATTTAGACGATATCAAAGTGCCCCATGATAAACCTTATTTGAGGGGCATTGGATCATTGGTTGAGCGGCAGGCTGAGTTTATTAAGGAGCATGGCATAACAAAAGATAGGAAACTTCTACCAATAGTAGTCGCAGATCAGCCTGAGGGCATAGAGTTGATTGCGGGTTATCCAACATATTGGGCCGCAAAGGATTTAGCGGATATTCCTGCAAAGTTAAAGAATGCAAATTGTTTGTATATCGATTTAACTTTAGTTGAAGAGTTACGGCAAATACAGAGAGAAAGGGAGGAGGGATTAAATGAAAGACAATGAAAAAGACCAATTAGCAAATTTTTTATTATTTGGAAAAGGAAAAGTTATGGCGTTACAGGCTATAAAAAAGACAGGAGATAAAAAGATTGATAATGTTACGGAGCAAGAGCTAACTAAATTAACAGAGAGCAACAGGATAGTTTTTCTGTTAGAGCTTGAAAGATTGATAGAATCAGGTGGATCAAATCATCTGGATGTTATATCTATAATTAGGCAGTTATTTAACAGACATAAGCCTAAGGCTGTAAATAAAGCTAAAAATAAGAAATTAATTAATACAGGAGGAAGGGTTATGGCTTGGGAAGATTTTTTAAAAAATTCATTGGTGGGTGGCGAAAACGAAGAACAAACGGCCAATATATATCAAGAGAAAAAAGAAGAGTTAATTGCTTCAGAGGTTTGGACTCAGATAGATGATAATGGTCAGACTTTAGAGCAAATCTTAGCATCATTGCTTCAAAACATTATAGATATACAAGATGCTACGATTGAAGATTTTTTTGAAAGAGCTTCGAATAAACCGCTTTATGCAAACACTAGGGTGGATTCGGGTACTGCGATGGTAGAAAATATTAAGACAAACATAGGTTTCGATGTTCACACATGGGGCAGTCCTATAAATGTTGATATTACTTATGCTGGCGGTGGCTACAGCAACGATAACTTTTCAATTCAAGGTGATCGAGCAGAAGATCTAGAGCTCCTTGGAATCGGTAAATCTAGACTTTTTGTGTTGCAGAATTTAGCAAGATTCACCCTGACTGAGGGACATAAGGAACTCCACCTAGCTTGGGAACAAATATGGGACTGGAATGATTTTGAAGATACTATTGAGGCAGGAAATCTAAGCTCAGGTATCACAGGGATTATGTATAATTTTAGTGAGGTAATAGGAACGTTCTTTGGGCACATAACTGCAATGCATGTGCTTACAGATTTTGGAGGCTGGGTAAAATGCGATCTACATCTTGTTCGCAGCATTAATTATTTGACTGGTAGTAATTATCCCGATGTTCCAAATCCTGAAGAAGCAGGTGAAATCAATTTGTTCTGCATTCAATTTTTAAAAACGCTGTACCCTAACTATTCTCAGATGAAGAAAGATGAGCTTCTAAAAGCGCTCCGGGAACTTGACTTCATACTTCTTAATATAAGCCGCCAAGGACTAATTCCTGAGATAGATAACAATTAATTGTAGCCCGCTATTTCAGACCACATGCCTCGGAATAATACGCACATGAGGAAAAAATTCTTTTAGCTCAACAAAACTCAGGATGTTGTCTAGAGAATCATCGAATAAATAAGCCTGAGCGTAAGCTTTTGACTCTAAGTACTTCTTGATTATTAGTTTTTTAGCTTCAGGCGTTTTTAGATCAGAAAGGTTGCCTGCTCTTTCTACATAAATATGATTTATGTCTAATCCCGATGAGTTTAAATATTCCAGGAACTTGGTTTTGCAATCTAAATCAGCTCTGGCAGTTAATAAGATAGTCTTAGAGCCTTCTGCAGTTTTTTTAATGCAGTCTTGAGCTATCTTGATCATAGATTCTATTGGCTGAGACTCCTCAGCAAATTTTTTAGCATCTCTAAATTCAGCGAAACAAATTTTTTCATCTAAAGAGAACTCATAATCTTTTAACTCCTCTGAACTTAGATATTTTACTTGTCCTTTGGTGTTTACAATCCTGGCTCTAGCCGAAGTCCGAAAGAGGGTATCGTCTATGTCGAAGACATAAAGAGATTTAATAGGATGATTAGTCATTTTTATCAGAGCTCCAGATTTTGTGCAGTTTGTTTTTTTCCAGTTCCCAGATATCGACTTTAATATCAGCGGTGAAAGTGATGGAATTATGATCCTCTGCCAAGTGATCTTTCTTGTCCCATTGAATTAACATCGCCTTAGAGATCTGCTCTTTGCCTAAATGTTTGGCCCTTGATTTGAGGTAAATCTTTAATTGGCTGAGGTACTCTGCCTTGTCTTCAAGTGTTGCTTGCTTGGTTTCAATAATAATGTCTTCACTGATACCAAAATTGGTTTGTTTGGGAATATAAAAATCAGCAATGATGTAACCGACAGGGTGTTTTTTATAGAGAACATCCAGTGCCAGCTCTTTTTCATAGGCAATCTTTGCATGGATGAACTCCACCGCTAAAGCAGCCTGCAAGACGTTCTCTTTGAAGCCTGCGCCAAGCTCTCTTTGAATTTTCTTGGTTAGCTTTGTTGTATGTTCATAAAATTTCTTCATTTTTTACCCCCTTTTATCTGTACTTCTTTTTCTCGGTTCTCACATTGTTGTAGCAAAGCAATGGCACCATTGAGCGCCTTGATGGACACATCAATCGATCCAATGT
>Ga0233434_1003399_pt1 | contig 12999 bp, 15 predicted proteins | sample SI_122_August201_4_FD_182738 | JGI IMG/M metagenome (GOLD analysis project Ga0233434, IMG submission 182738) | Seawater microbial communities from Saanich Inlet, British Columbia, Canada - SI_122_August2016_120_MG | ecosystem: Environmental > Aquatic > Marine > Inlet | place: Canada: British... | reverse complement strand
AGCAAAAATTACTATTGAATCTTCTTCAAAATTATCTCCAGAAGAAATTGAAAAATTAAAAGAAGATGCAGAAAAATTCTCAGATGAAGATGAAAAGAAGAAAGAAAAAATTGATCTTAAAAATGAAGCAGAAAGTTATATCTACACTACTGAAAAATTAGTAAATCACGATCTTAAAGATAAAATTTCCCAAGAACAAGGAATCAAAGTAACTGATGCTGTTAAAGAACTCAAAGAAGTTTTAGATAAAGAATCTGAAGAATTAAAACCAAAACTTGAGGCACTACAAACAATAGTTAATGAAATTACAACAGAACTTTACAAAAATGCTGCACCACCTCCAGGTGCAGAAGGACAACAAGGTGCAGAAGGACAACAAGGTGCAGAAGGACAACAAGGTGCAGAAGGACAACAAGGTGCAGAAGGACAACAAGGTGCAGAAGGACAACAAGGTGCAGAATCTACTTCAACTGATGAAACAAAAAATAGTTAATTTTTGAAATTTGATCATTTATACAGTAAATAGAATTAAGAAATAACTCATGTCTTCAAAACGAGATTATTATGAAGTTTTAGGAGTTTCTAAATCAACTTCAGTTGACGAATTAAAAAAACAATATAGAAAATTAGCATTAAAATTTCATCCTGACAGAAATAAATCTGCAGAGGCACCTGAACATTTTAAGGAAATTTCAGAAGCATATGCTGTTTTATCAGATACTGAAAAAAGACAACTCTATGATCAACACGGACATGCCGGTGTTGATGGAAGATATTCGCGCCAAGATATTTTTCAGGGTGCACGTGGAGGGGGATTTGATTCTAATGATGTGTGGGGGTGGCGTAACAAAGGTGGTGCTTTGTATTCTCTTGGCAAGTACGATGAGGCGATTAAATGCTATGATAAAGCAATTGAGATTGATCCTGATAATCCGGTGGTGTGGAACAACAAAGGCCTTGCACTGAATTCTCTTGGCAAGTATGATGAGGCGATCACATCCTATGATAAAGCAATTGAGATTGATCCTGATGATGCAGATACCTGGAACAACAAAGGCCTTGCACTGAATTCTCTTGGCAAGTATGATGAGGCAAAGAAATGTTATGACCGATCTAAAAAATTGGGATATGATGGTGAATAGAGAAAAATCTCATGATCAAAATAGTTTCATATCCATCACCGTACCCTATTTTCAGATGGCAGATTATGATGAATCAGGCAGGCTAATAATTTCCAGAGCTAAACAGTTAGATAAAATTCCTGAAACATGCTATAGTTGTAAAAGTGATGACCTTCAAATGATCATGACTCATGTGGATGGTGGCAGCTGGATATGTTTGAATTGTAATTGCTTAAACTCGTATGAGCCCTCTATGCGATTAACAAAGGACATGCCTTTTTCTATGTTAAATTTGGGACGAGATGAAATTATTTTTATTCCTGAATGGAATTTTGAGTGATTAAATAAAAATTAAAAATCTCTAATTATACAGAGTAAAAATTACTGCAACCTTTTTAAAATCATATTTCATCTCTCAAACATTGAAATTACAATTTTTGATATTGCTTTTGATATTTGCACCTGGATTGATTGGATTTGCCCATGCTCATACAGTTGATGCTGTTGGTGAATATAGGGTGGAAATTGGTTGGATGAATGAACCGGTTGTTTCTGGAGAAACTAACGCCATTGAATTTTATGTCAGTCCACTAATCACATGTCCTGAAATTTCTGAATCGATAAAATGTGCCGAATCTCAAGAATTTCAAAATGGTATTGAAGGGTTAAAAAAAACTGTAAAAATGCAATTGCTTTTCAAAGATGAAAAAATCATTTTGCCCCTTTCTCCTGATCATGACATTCCTGGAAAATACTATGCGTTTGTAAATCCCACTGTATCTGGTTTCTATCAAGCTAATGTGCTTGGACAAATAGAGGATACTCCAATTAGTCTATCGATGCATCCACCAAAAGTCGCTGAACGTGCGTACATTGAATTTCCAGAACCCTCCGATCTTACAGTAACACAAATGATTGATGGACATACTGCATTAATTTCAGATATGAGTACTATGAAAGAATCTTTAGATAATCTTGAAGGTGCAAACGATTCTGTTAACGCTGGTTATATTGGCATTTTTATCGGTGTGATTGGAATTATTATTGCCGTTATTGCACTAGTGAGACCAAAATCTAAAAATGTTTAATCTTTGCATGATTAAATTTTTACAAAATGATTTTGATTGAAAAATTAAACTCATTAATACTGTAAATTCCTAGAAATTTTAATTGAAAATTGATCATATTGCAATTGCAGTAACTGATGTAGAAGAATCTGCAAAAGTATACCAGCAAGCATTAGGTGTATCTGATGTGGAATTTGAAACTGTAGAGTCTGAAGGTGTTAAAGTTGCAATTATTCATTTGGAAAATGGTAGAATTGAATTAATGCAACCGACAAATGATACTAGTCCTATCAAAAAATTTCTTGATAAAAAAGGTCCAGGGTTACACCACATGGCATTAGATACTGGTGATATCGAAGGTGAAGTTGAACGTATGGAAGGATGTGGAATTCAATTTTTAGGAAAAATTAGACCTGGCTCTGCTGGAACCAAAGTTACATTCATTCATCCAAAATCATTACATGGTGTTTTGACTGAATTATGTTCTCATCCTAAAGAATAACTTAATCAAAACGTGTTTATCTACAACTGATTATTTTGAACTTAGATCAAGAGAAGCCTACTTAGCGAATAGATTATTTCCTTGATTTAGAATCATGTCTGAAAATATTCCAAAATTCTTGGCGGTATTCATTATTGGTGTTATTGTGATTGCTATTGGCCTGATTATTTCATTACTTGTAGTTGTTTTACTAGGTGGTCTGTTATCGGGTGTTTCATCATTGATAATACTAGTTAGTATTTTTGCAAATAGACAGTTATCACAATAACCCGTTGTCTTTAATCTCAAAATCCATTCAAACATCATGTCATTGATAGTTTATTGTTCATGTTGTAAGAAATCAATGCACTTTGATGAAGTACGTTTTAGATATGAAAACTGGTATCATAGAAAATGTGTTTGGCATATTGCACATCTGATAAGATTAGATAATTTCTTTTAGATATGGCTCGTTGAAAATACTGTTGTTTGACTAATGAATACGCTTAAGTTCATAATTCTTGTGGAAAACGTATGAGTGATACAAAATTTTACATTTGTAAAAATTGTGGGGCAGAATTTCCTGCAACTGAAGTTAGGCTTTACTGCAAAGTTTGTAAATCCAATTTAGATAAATCAGGAAATTTACCTAAACTCTAGTTATGCCGTATCTGGGGTAATCCTTGGATTCCAAATTCCAATACGCTTAAGTTCATAATTCTTTTAGAAAATTTATGATTACGCCTCATAGAAGAAATAAAATCATATGTGATTTTTTTGATAAATCTGACGCTAAGAGCCTAATAGTTTACAAAGATTTTCTAAAACTTCCTGAAATTATAAAACATATTGTAAAAAATCGTAAAGAAGAAACTCAAACGTTTAAAGATTTTAATGAAATTTTTCAAGATCCTAAAAAACTAATAACACTCACTGGCTTTATTTCAAAAAAATTCAATGTTACTGATACATCAACTATGAGATTAATGTCAAATTATTTTATTTTTCATGGTTTGAATTATCTTGAAGATACTGGGACTATTCTTAAAGAGTTTATCAATCCAACTAAAAAAATAGGTAAGAAAAAAATCAGAGTAACAGAAAATACAACATTAAACACTCTTGTGATTAGCCTTGCTCAGGAATTAGGAATGAAAGAATTTGAGGAATTATTTCCAACCAAGCTTTGTAATGTCTTGGGTCATCCAACATGGTATTTTAAAAATAATGGGCTCTGTTGGATTGACGAAAAAGGAAATGGGGTATCTTTACCACAAAACGAGTTTGTAAGTATGCTAAATGAATTTGATTCTAATTTTGTTGCAATCCTTGATGAATGGATTCGTAGAAAAAACAAGATTAAACCTTAAACACACAAGATTTTTTGTACTCTAAACTCCAGCATACTAAAAGAGCCAACTAATAATTACAATAGCGCCAATCACAAACATGACTGTAATTCCACCAACTAATCCTACCTTTGCTACGTTAGGCAATCCTTCTAAATCCATATGTTCTAATTTCATTATTTTCCAATAAGTCTTTCTAGAAATTACGTCAATAAGCTTAAGTTCATAATTTTTACACATAATTCATGGTCGATGATGGAAAAATGAAAATTATGTGCAAATGGTGTAGTATTTTCAAAACTTGTCACATTGTTAGTCAGGAAATTACTGATCATCATGGAAATTATGGGATAGATAGTGTCATGATGGCCAAAGTTAAAATTCACAAACACTTCAAAGGAAAAAATTACTGTAAAGGCTCAGATAGAACAATCATTGTGCCTTTAGATAAAATGTTAAAAGATAATGAAAAACACAAAGATTAGATTCTGCATTTGAATAATTTCAAAAATATAATGATCATCACAATAACCTTCTCTCTTTAATCCAAAACATCGATCATAATTGTAGTCAAAATGATCATTCACTGTACTCTCTGCAAGAAGCAAATGCAATACGATACTGCAAGAGTCAGGAATACTCATTGATATCATAGAACATGTGGTTGGTATATTGCACAACTAATGTGATTTGACAATTTCTTTTGAATTATTGGTAGTTGTTGGGATCATTTTTTAGATATATTTTGGAAACAGTGCTGACCATTAGCTAACACTCTCTAAACTTAATGTAAAAATATCCCACACTTGTTAAGACATGTATGAAAACAAATTGTAAATGCGGTTGCGATACCCCATTGACTGATTATGAATACAGAAAATGGAGTGGGTTTAGACGCGGTCATGCACCTTTACCATAATCTGTAATGCTCGAATTACATCATCAAATGTTTCAAATTACATTTGATCGATTATGTTTCTGGTGTTTGATTATGATCAAGAAAATTATAATTATTGATAATGTCCCTAACGACACTTACTAGATCCTCATCATAAAGTGCCGCTAGTGACATTTTATGCTAAATTTTTGTCCTAATTAGAATATTTCACGCCTATTTTTAGAAAATATTGTTAAAAACTCCTTCAGTTCATCATTTTGTTTTTTTAGAGGTGTATTTTCCCATATTTTTAATTGTTCAAATTTTGCTAAATCATAAAAAATATCTTTGTCTTCGTCACTAAATTCATCATGACCTTTTTTATTGATTTTACCGTGTCTTCTTAATACTCCTTGTCTTCCTTCTGACTCTTCTTGGTATTCTATGATTATTTTATTTTTAAAATCTATCAAGTCTGGTACAAATTGTCGAAACCCTTTTTTTCGAAATGTATCTGCTTGCTCTTTTGTTAAATATGGTGCTTTTTGCCATTTTCCAAATTCATCTATTATGATCCGTGTCTTACCCTCTTTGGTATCTGTATCAATCATAAAATTATAGTGTTTTTCTTTATCTATTTTTTTTATCTGTTGTTTAATATGAAATAATTTTTCAAGATCTTGAATGCCCATATTTGATTTATGATTTTAGGTATTTGAGCCAATGGTTATCTCATAATATTTGACATATTTTGATCAGATGTATTGGTAAAACTATTCCATCATTTTCAAAGTATCAGAAGCTGTAATTATTCCTACAATTTTTGATTTTTTTGAAACCAGAATACACATTGAGTATCTGATTAACGGTACCAACACATTTGCAGGTGTATCTGAATCTACTATTGGTGGAATTGAATCCATTATTTCTTCTAATTTTACCTTTTTTAATCCGGCTTCACCTAAATTTGCTAAATGTTTGATAATTCCATTTTCAGAAATCACGCCCACTATTTCTGAATTATCAAATATTGGAATTTGACTAATTGATAAATCTCTCATTTTTTTAATCGCATCATGTAGTGTGTTGCTTGGTTTTAATTTTACAATATCATTACTACAAAAATCTCCTGCAGTATGAGATGATGATTCCCCCTCTAATTTTGCAAGATTGTTGAATATTTTTTTTGCAGTCTCATAACTTGGTTGACTTCTACCTGACTCTATTTGATTGATCATCGATGTACTAATCCCTGCCATTGAGGCTAATTTTTTCTGAGTAATCCCCATTTTTAGTCTAATTTGCTTAATTGATTCAATTCTTGGTAACAATTCACTTAGAATCTGTATTGTCTATTTTAAAAGGTATTATTTTTTCTTGGTCTTTTTCTTTTTTGGTTGTTCTATTGCTGCTTGTGCTGCTGCCACAATTGCGATTGGAATTCTATGTGGTGATGCACTAACATAGCTCAGATCTGCACCGTGGCAAAATTTGATAGAACTTGGGTCTCCTCCATGCTCTCCACAAATTCCTACTTCCATCCCTTTTCTTACTTTTCTTCCCTGTGTAATTCCTATGTTGACCAAATTACCTACACCGTTAACATCAATTGATTGGAATGGATTCTTTTCTAACAATTCTTTTTCCATATATTCTGGTAAGAACTTACCTTCAACGTCTTCTCTACTGAAACTAAATGTTCCTTGTGTTAGATCATTTGTTCCAAAACTAAAGAATTCTGCAGTAGTTGCAAGTTCATTTGCAGTTAATGCGGCTCTTACCACTTCGATCATTGTTCCAAAGTTTATTTTTAATTTCATCTTGTGTTTTGTTTCCATCTCCTTTTTGATTACATCATAAATTTTCTTTATGTGATTTAATTCTGCAATACTGCTAATTTGCGGAATCATAATTTGCGGGTGGGCTTTAACTTTCTTTTTTGTTAATTCTACTAGTGCCTCAAAAACTGCACGAATTTGCATCTCATAAATTTCAGGGTATGTGATTCCAACTCTGACACCTCTATGTCCCATCATTGGATTAACTTCTGCTAACTCTCTTGCTCTTTTTAGAACTACTTTTGCTTTGTTGACTTCGTTAGTTTCCCCTTTTGATTCTAATTTTTGTATTCTCTCAACTAATTCTTCTGGATTTGGTAAGAATTCGTGTAATGGAGGATCTAATAATCTGATTGTTACCTCGTATCCTTCCATTGCTTTTAGAATTTCAATAAAGTCACTTTTTTGCAACTCTCCTAACTTTTTTAATATTTTACTTCGCTCTTCTATATTTTCAGCCATGATCATTTCTACAAATAAATTAATTCTATCACCCCCGTTGAACATTCTTTCTGTTCTACACAATCCAATTCCTCTACCTCCAAATTGTCTTGCAAGTTTTGCTCCTTCAGGGGTATCTGCATTTGCTCTAATTCCCAAAGTTTTTGTTTTTTGTGCCCATTCCAAAATCTGTTCAAAGTCTTTTGTTACTTTTGGCTCAACTGTTGGAACTTCTCCTATGAACACAGTACCTTCACTACCGTTAATGGATATTGTTTCTCCTTCTTTTATCGTAACTCCATTTACTGCACATGTGTTGTTATCATAATCAATTTTTAATTCTGGACATCCTACTATGCACGGCTTTCCCATGCCTCTTGAGACTATTGCTGCATGAGATGATTTTCCTCCTAAACTAGTCAAAATCCCTTCTGCTGAAAAGAACGCTGGAACATCTTCTGGCTTTGTTTCTTTTCTTACTAGTATGATTTTTTTACCTGCCTCTCCTAATTCAATTGTCTTTTTTACATCAAATACCACAATTCCACTTGCAGCTCCTGGAGATGCTGCAATTCCTTTTGCTACTTGTTTATGGTCTTTAATTTTTGATTCATCCATTGTTCTGTGGAGTAATGCTTCTAATTGCTGTGCAGGAATTCTTGTAAGTGCTCTGTTTTTATCAATTAATTTTTCTTTAACCATATCTACTGATGTTTTTACAAGTGCTGCTGCACTCATTTTTGCAGTTCTTGTTTGTAATAGATAGAATTTACCTTGTTCTATGGTAAATTCAATATCTTGTGGCTCTCTGAAATGTTTCTCTAATTTTGCACATGCATTGCTTAATTCTTTGTGAGACTTTGGCATGTCTTTTTTTAATAACTCTATATTCTTTCCAGTTCTAACTCCTGCAACTACATCTTCACCTTGAGCATTAATTAGATATTCTCCTTCCATCTCTTTTTTACCATTCTGTCCATTTCTTGTAAATACTACTCCTGTTGCACTATCATCTCCCATATTTCCAAACACCATTGTTACAACATTAACTGCAGTTCCATTTGCAATATCTTTGGTAATGCCATTTTTTTCACGGTAAACAATTGCTCTTTCTCCCATCCAACTTTTGAATACAGCTTCTATTGATAGTTCTAATTGTTCTTTAGGCGAATCTGGAAATTTTCTTTTTGTATGTGTTTCACAGATTTTTTTATACTCTGAAACAATTGTTTTCAATGATTCTACGGTTAGTTTACTATCGTCCGATACACCTTGTTTGGTTTTTGCAGAATCTAATACATGATCAAATTTTTCATCATTTACTCCAAATACTACTTTACCAAATAACTGAATAAATCGTCTATAGGAATCCCATGAGAATCGTGGATTTTTTGTCTGTTCTGCAAATCCTTCTACTGTTTTTTCATTTAATCCTAAATTCAAAATTGTGTCCATCATACCTGGCATTGAAATGGCTGCACCTGATCTTACTGAAACTAGCAGTGGATTTTTTGTTGAATTCCATTTTTTACCTGTCTTTTTTTCCATTTTTGTAATATTTTTCATTACAGCAGACATCACGTCTTTGGGAAGTTTTTTGTTATTATCATAATACTTGTTACATACTTCAGTTGTAATGATAAATCCTGGAGGTACTGGAAGTTTTAGTCTGGTCATCTCACTAAGCCCTGCACCTTTTCCACCTAGAAGCATTCTTTTTTTACTGTCTGCCTCTTCAAATGCATAAACTGGTTTTGCCATTACGAAAATTTCTAAATTTTTTGGCTTTTTAAACCAATGCCTTTGCAAATTCTGAAATTACCTTATTCCAGTCTTTTGCTTTAATGATCCCACTGGCAACTAGAATTCCTTTTGATCCTAATTCTATTGCTTTGGATACGTCTTCCCCTGAAACAATTCCTGCACCACAAAGAAGTTTTGTTTTATTTTTTGAACCTTTGACTGCCATTGCAGCTTTTGTAATTAGTTCTGGTTTTTCTGTTGATACTGCTTTACCTGATCCAATTAATTCTGGTGGCTCTATTGCAATGTAATCTGGATTGTATTTTGAATACTTTTTGGCTTCTGCAACATCTTTTACACATACAATGGAGATCATTTTTAATTCTTTTAATTTTAAAACTAATTTTTGTATTTCATTACTTTGTATTCTGTGCTCACTGTGATTGATTAATGATCCCTTAACTTTGGATTTTTTTAATAATTCTGGAATAATAAATCCTGTAGTACTCCCAATTTTAGAATCGTCAATATGTTGGGCTAAAATTGGAATTGAGCTATTTGATACGACACCGATTAGATGTTGTGGTGGAGCAATTGCAATTTTTACTTTGTATTTTTTTGAAACTTTTTCTGCAATTTTTACAAATTTAGTAATTTTTTCTCCTGAAATTTCTTCATAGTTTTTACAATTAATTACAAACATCTTTTTTTTGAATTTTTTATATCGTATTTAATTCTTAGACCTTACTTGTTTGTCATATCTTTTTTTCATGAATGAAACAATTACCATCAGACTTAATCCTGCAGTGTTTGTTCCTATGATGAACACATCTGATACTATTACTCCATAAATTAACCACAAAATTGACCCTGCAGCAATGAATATCATTAAAAATTTTGAGACATCTTTTAGACTTTTTGTCTTATATCCCTTGTAGATTTGCTCTACCCATCCAGTCAAAATTAAAACCCCTGCAGATATTCCTAAGATTGTTAGTATTGTTCCGTCTACTTCCATTTTAACTCCAGAAAAATTCGTCTAATCCTGTTTGTTTTGGTTTTCCTAAAATTGTATCAAAATCTAAATCCATTGATGATGTAATTTGTTCCAAAGTTGATTCTAAAAATTCCATGTATTTTTTAACATCTATTTCTTCTTTTTTTGCCAATTCTACTGGTTTCACTCCTGGTTTGTTTAAAATTTTAATAAATGAAATTCTATCTCCTTTTTTTATTTCTCTTATGTTTTCTAATTGTTTTGCAGCTCTAATGTGCTGAGGAATTGTTTTTACATATTCTGATGGGGCTTTACTGAGCATTACATTAAATGTTAATTCTTCAAGTGGAATTTCTTTTGCTTCTACTTTTTTTCCACACATTGCAATTTTTTTTGAAATTTCTTTTTTTGCATTTGTGAAATCATCCATTGTTTGAACTTTGGATAATACGTCTATTAGTTCATAAAACAAATTTTTGATAAATGCTGGCGTATGTGATTTTTTCCCAGTTAATCCTTTAACATCTACTTTCCCATCTTTTGTCACTCCTAGATAATTTTTCTTTCTGTTACTTAGAACACAATATCTGTATGTTTTGTCAATTTCTAAATCTACGCCGTGATCTTTTTTTGCCTGCTCAATTACTGTGTTAATCTGATCTGTAGTTGGATTTTTGATAAACAAAGAATCTGTATCCCCGTAAAGAACTTCAATTCCTGTACTTTCACATTTTTTAATTGTCTCAAGAATTGTGAATCTACCAATTGCAGTTGTTGCTTCTGCTGCTGGAAGAAAATACAGTGGAAAAATCTCTGCACCCATTACCCCATAACTTGCATTTAGAATTACCTTGAGTGCTTGACTTACTACTGTATACTGCTGTCTTTGTTCATCTGTAAGTGTCTCTTTTTTTGATAAACTCTTGTAGTAATTTACCCTCAAATCCCTTAATGAACCGATAATTAATGCAGTCATTCCATTTTTCTTTGTACATGCCCAATGATTTGTTCCTGGAATTGTATTTTTTTTACATTCTTCGTGTGGACATCTGACTGTCTCATATGATAGATTTCTAACTTTAATTATGCTGGGATATAGACTAGCAAAATCCATTACAACTACGTCAAAATGAATTCCTTCTTTTGGCTCAACAACTAGACCTCCACGATATTTTTTGTCTTTGATCACAGCATTAGACATTACACCTTCTGAACGTAATTCAAGCTCTGCTCTTTTTGGAATTAGAGAATTAGTTTTTCTATGTTCATAGTATAACAGACTTTTAATCCATTGAGACACCCCCATCCTTGCAATATCATCAATTGGCATTCTTCCAATCCTTGCAATGATTACCAATAGATTCATCAATAATTCATTATTGAAACTTGTAAGCTCATACGTCAGTAATGCATCATTGTAACAATAATTTGCAGTTTGATACAGTGATAGTTCATCAAATTCTAATCCGTAGTCTATCTTTTCTTTACCTAACAATGCTTTTGATACTGTGTTTAATGAAAAACTAGTATATTTTTGACTGAATGCATAGATTTGAAATGAACGATTTGATAACGTTTTATACAAATCTAAATGCACTCCTTCTTTTAGTGTTGCAGAATCTCGCATCATGTAAAATGGATTTTCTGAATTTGGAATTCCTAATCTTTCTGCCCTATTGTAAAGATACGGTAAATCAAACTCATCACCATTGTAAGTAACCACAAATGGAAACCCTTTGATTATTACAAATGCATCTTGAATCATCTGCTTTTCATCTTCCAAATTATAAAATTTGACCTTGATGTTTGGATCTAAATCATTTGTTCCCTGCTCAGTACCCTCTGTTTTGAGCACAAAAATCTGGTCAAACCCATCTGTTCCTTTCAGTCCTACGGCGGTAACTTTTTTTTCAGCTATTTTTGGATCAGGAATTCTGCCTACTTCAAATTCTACTTCAATATCTACACTCAATCGTTTTATTTTTGGAATTGGCTGGTTTAGTAATTCTGCCCATTCTGAAATGAATTCTTTGAACTGTTCTGCATCAACCATGCTTGCACTATCTACTTTATCCCAAAGCAGACTTTTCAAAGCAATTCTTACTTCATCTGAAATTTCTAAATCATCGGGAATTATTTCTCCATCTACTATCTTGTAATATTTTCCAATGATTAGTTTTTTATCATAAAGATAATTTTCATAATATTTGATATCTGATTCCCACGTATCCATCACATTTCTAATACCGTTTCCTCCCATTGATCCACCAATTGCAAGTGGATTTTGTACAGTTATTTGAGATACTTCAATTTCTTTGTCTTGGATTAGATCATATTTTTTTACAGTCTTGATTCCGCGAACGTCTTCTCTTTCATGTATGAATTCCAATTCATCTGGTGCTAATTTAGAATAACAATATGGATAGTGTTCACTCTCATCGGTCCATAATTTTAGTTCTTGTGTTTTTGGATTATAAAATTTTAAAACTACAACATTTTTTTTACCATCATATGTTGCAGAAATTAACATTGATGTATCTAAATTTCTAAATGTATTTTTTTCTCTTACATTAGTTATATTTTGTTTATTATTTGAAATTTTTTTACTAGTGTCACTTTCAGTAACCCCTACGTTACTGATTATATCATTACTCATTTTTACCAATTAGTTTTTTTGCCCATGAACTAACCTTTTCTTTATCTAAATGAACTACTTCTACTCCGGCTTCTTTTAGTAAGTCATAATCAGTTTCAGGATATGTATCCAGACAAACAAATTTCCTGATTCCTATAGTAATTGCCATTTTGGTACATTCTAGGCACGGAACAAATGTGGTATACAATATTGCTCCTTCTGTTCCTGCCTCAATTCCCAATATTGCACAATGCATGATTGCATTAGCTTCTGCATGATTACATAGACATCTGTCTAATGATTCTCCTGATTTTATTTTACCATCCATTCTATCTTGACATCTTTTACAACCACCTTCAAAACAGTTTTTGATTCCTGGTGGGGTTCCGTTGTACCCTGTTGCTAACTGTCTGTGATTTCTGACAATTACTGCTCCAACTTGTCTTGTAA
>Ga0233434_1003398_pt1 | contig 13000 bp, 13 predicted proteins | sample SI_122_August201_4_FD_182738 | JGI IMG/M metagenome (GOLD analysis project Ga0233434, IMG submission 182738) | Seawater microbial communities from Saanich Inlet, British Columbia, Canada - SI_122_August2016_120_MG | ecosystem: Environmental > Aquatic > Marine > Inlet | place: Canada: British... | reverse complement strand
AAATGGAGTATGCCGATACGAAATTGGCCACAAGCAATGAATCAGTTTATAATCTTACATGAGGATAGATTGAAAGATTATGTCTGATTCTTAACAGAGGTGTTTACACGTTTTGGTTTACAGGGTCACTGATTTAGCGATTGGATATATAGCACCTGCTTGGAAGGTGGCTGAATTGGAAGTAATAGCTTGAAATGTGTCCAAGTTTAATAGTTATGGCTGATTTCTGGAAAAATAGTTGATTCACCCACTCCAGAAGAAGGGAGAAAGTGAGGTGCGCATTACCGAATCCTGAAATAGAGGGGGTAAAAAATATGATTTATAAATTGGAGTATGGATTTAGTTTTTATGAAAAAAATCAAGATGCGTAGATGCATGAATCATCAACTTACTCAAACAAAAGTAAGTAGGCTGGTCAGCTTATGCCATAAATGCAGTGCGAGTCAAGTCTCATTCTATGAGTGGAGCCCTAAACATAGTGATGTAGATATTGCAGACTATAATAAGGGGCTAGAATGAGAGGAGACAGTAAATACAAGTTATTAAAATCAAGATATTATAATAATATACTTGATAAATTAACTAAACTTTTTATCAAGCATAATTATAAAGTTTGGAATAAGTTTAACAATCAAGAGAAAATCTTGGACGGGGAGATTCTTTTTGAATTGAATGCAATGCACAGTACGGCTATTTCAAGTAGCTATCTTGCGAATGTATTGAGTAAAAAATATCAATCTAAACTTGTAGGGTACTATTTAGTGAAGCCTAGCTGGAGGCAATTGTACGGTTTTCTAAGGCGTTCATTTGAAAAGGTTTATGAGTCATTTGGAATGTCTAAAATAGTTTATACCAAGCTAAATAAAGTTTTGCAAAATGAATCAAATATTTTGTACAAAAAAGTATACACCTCATTGAGAGAAAAGAAAGATGTGGAAAATATTACAATTGATCGAATATTAATTGGCGACCTTGTTTATGATTCCTTTCTTAGATCAGCGAGTAAGCCGACTATAGATATAAAAGATAAATATTTTATCAATTTATTAAAAAATTCTTTAGATATTTACACTTTTTGGAAGAATTATTTTAACACACACAATGTTAAAGCGATAAGCGTAAGTCATTGCGTTTACAACTGGGCTATTCCGCTCAGGATTGCAATAAGTAAAAATATTCCAGCATTTCAATGTTCGTCAGAATACGTGTATAGGTTAAATAGAAAAAATATGTTCGCTTATACAGACTTCGTTGGGATAAAAGAAGTTTTCAGCAAGTTTCCTGATGCTGTACAGGAAAAGGCTTTAAAACAAGCAAAAAATAGAATTGAATTGCGCCTTAAGGGCGAAGTTGGGGTGGATATGTCCTACTCAAGCAAGTCCGCCTATACTAATAATAGACTAAATAGATTAATAAAGGCAAGTTCACGCAAAAAAGTTTTTATAGCTTTACATTGTTTCTTTGATAGTCCCCACTCGTATGGAAGTAATTTATTTCCAGATTTTTTTGAATGGTTGGATTTTTTAGGAAAAATATCTGAGAAAACCAACTATGATTGGTATTTAAAAACACATGCAGATTACCTTCCAGGCAATATGCCGATAATAAATTATTTTTTAAAAAAATATACACGGTTTAATTTGTTACCTTCAAATAGCTCTCATTATCAAATAATAGAAGAAGGTATTGATGTGGCTCTAACTACATACGGAACAATTGGGTTTGAATATGCAGCATTGGGAGTGCCTGTCATAAATGCGTCTTTGAATAATCCACATATTGCATATAATTTTAACCTTCACCCAAGGAGTGTAAAAGAGTATTCTGAAATACTGCATAATCTAGATAAGATAAATTTGAAAATTGATAAAAATGAAGTATATGAATATTACTTTATGAGTAAAATACACAGGAGCAATAAATGGTTATTTAATGATCATGATCATATGCTAGAAGATTTAGGCGGCTATTCAGAGCAGTTTACATCAAAAATATATGGATATTGGATGGAAAGATTTACCATCTTTAGGCATGATAAAACAATAAAAGCATTAAGTGAGTTCATTGATTCTGAAGATTTTATTATGTCAACTAAGTTTTTAGAAAAGGATTAAGATGAAAGCAGTAATTTTGGCAGGCGGCCTAGGTACACGCTTAAGTGAAGAGACAGATTTAAAGCCAAAACCAATGGTAGAAATTGGCGGAAAACCAATCTTATGGCACATTATGAAAATGTATTCCTCACATGGAATTAATGATTTTGTCATATGTTGTGGCTATAAAGGCTACGTTATAAAAGAATACTTTACTAATTATTTTCTGCATCAGTCAGATGTAACTTTTTGTATGAAAAAAAATACCATGGAAGTACATGAAAAAAGAGCTGAACCATGGACAATCACTTTAGTTGATACGGGTGACAATTCCATGACAGGTGGAAGACTGAGCAGGGTGTCAGAGTATGTAAAAAATGAGGAGGCTTTTTGTTTTACTTATGGCGATGGCGTGTCAGATGTAAATATTACAAAATTGATAGAGTTTCATAAAAGTCACGGCAAAGATGCAACGCTTACTTCTGTATATCCACCAGGTAGATTTGGCGCATTAGACATAAAAGACAATCAAATAAACCAATTTATAGAAAAACCTAAAGGCGATGGCGCTTTGATTAATGGCGGATTTTTTGTACTTTCTCCAAAAGTTTTAGATCGAATTTCTGGCGATGATTGCATTTGGGAGCAAGAGCCATTAAAGGGCTTGGCGACTGATGGTGAACTAATGTCGTTTACACATGACGGCTTTTGGCAGCCAATGGATACTCTCCGTGAAAAAATATATCTTGAAAAGCTCTGGGGTACCGGGAAAGCACCATGGAAAAAGTGGTAAAGTTAATTGATACTAAAATTTTAAATTAAAAGATGAATATATGCTACTTATAATGAATACAGATAAATGAAAATGAATAATTCCAATGATGTAATAAATACAGATTTAAATTATATTTGTGAACAGCTTTCAGATGAATTAATAGAGCTATCGGGCAAACGAATTTTAATAACGGGTGGAGCAGGTTTTCTTGGTTATTATTTAGTGCAGAGCTTATTGCATTGGAATAAAAAAAATATCGAAAAGAAGCCTATTGACCTTGTAGTATATGATAACTTTATGCGTGGAATGCCTGATTGGTTAGAAGCAATTCAGGATGATGAGTTTCTTGATGTTGTTAAATATGATGTAGTAGATCCATTACCTAGTAATGTCGGTGATTTTCAATATATTATTCATGGTGCTTCAATCGCGTCACCAATTTTTTATCGTTTACATCCAATTGAAACAATGGACGCAAATATTACTGGCCTAAGACATTTGCTAGATTATTGCTTGGAGCAAAAGAAAAAAAGAAAAAATGTAGAAGGTTTTTTATTTTATTCTACTAGTGAAATTTATGGTGACCCAACTCCCTCTAATATTCCGACGCCTGAAACCTATAGGGGGAATGTTTCTTGTACCGGGCCACGAGCCTGTTATGATGAATCAAAAAGATATGGAGAAACTTTGTGTGTTAATTTTTCTCAGAAACATGATCTCCCTATTCGCATAGCCCGACCATTTAATAATTATGGACCTGGTTTAAAAATTACGGACCGTCGAGCATTGCCAGATTTTGCTAGAAATGTTCTTGATGGAGAAAATATAGTTTTATTATCAGATGGTGCGCCGACAAGAACATTTTGTTATGTGGCTGATGCAGTAGTAGGCTATTTCAAGGTTCTTTTAAAAGGGCATAATGGTGAAGCTTATAATATTGGCTTGGATAAGCCTGAAATCTCAATTCGTGAGTTAGCTGAAAATGTAATATTGACTGCTAATAACCTATTTGACTACCAGGGTAAGTTAGTTTTTAAAACTAGTAGTGATAAAGATTATTTAACTGATAATCCTAATCGTCGTTGCCCAATTATTGATAAAGCTATAGAGCATTTGGGTTATAAGCCTAAAATTCAACTCGATGATGGTTTGAAACGCAGCTTACTTTGGTATGCTGACAATAGAGTAGCGGAAGAGGAGTAATAAAATAATGAAAATTTCAGTTGTGGGTACAGGATATGTTGGCCTTGTTTCTGGTGTCTGTTTTTCTGAGATAGGGCATGACGTTGTCTGTGTTGATAAAGACTTTTCAAAAGTTGATAAAATTAACTCAGGCGTTAGCCCAATTTATGAAGAGGGGTTGGATGAGTTATTATCTAAGCATATTAATTCTAGCCTTCGGGCAACGACTGATTTGAAGATGGCTATTATGGACTCTGAAATAACAGTAATTGCAGTTGGAACACCATTTAATGGTGACGTTATTGACCTTCAATATATCGAACAAGCTACAAAAGAAATTGCAGAAGTACTAAAGATTAAAGATACATACCATGCTGTTATTGTTAAAAGTACAGTTGTGCCTGGCACTACCGACAAAGTAGTTTTGCCTTTGCTTGAAAAGCATTCAGGAAAAAAGTCTGGAATAGATTTTGGAGTAGGGATGAATCCCGAGTTTTTAAGAGAAGGTTCTGCCATTTTGGATTTCATGCATCCAGATAGAATTGTATTAGGTGGAATTGATGAGAGAACCCAAAAAAAAATGGAAAAAGTATATGCTTTCTTTACTGAGATTGATAAATTAAAAACAAACAATAAAACAGCTGAGATGATCAAATACACCTCAAACTCATTGCTTGCAACATTAATTTCTTTTTCTAATGAAATTGGAAATTTGTGTACAACACTAGGCGATATAGATGCGCTGGAGGTTATGGAAGGTGTTCATCTGGACAATAGAATCTCTCCAATTTTGGAAAATGGTCAACGTATATCACCTGTATTAACTACCTATCTAGAAGCCGGCTGTGGTTTCGGAGGGAGTTGTTTTCCAAAAGACGTAAAAGCGCTAATTTCTCATGGGAAGAGTGCTGGTGAAAACATGCAATTGTTGCAAGCTGTAATTGATATTAATGATGATCAACCAAAACAAGTAATTAAAATGCTTTCTAAACACTACCCTAATATAGCTGGCATAAAGATTGCAATTTTAGGTTTAGCATTTAAACCAGGAACCGATGATATGCGTGAATCACCCGCAATTCCTATTATCAACTACTTATTAACAAAAAAATCATTAATAACGGCTTTTGATCCTGTGGCACAAGAAGAAGCAAAAAAAATATTTGAAACTGATAAAATTGTTTACTCTAAATCTATTGATGGTGTTGTGAAGGGAGTGGATGTCATAATTCTTCTTACACGTTGGCCGGAGTTTGAGGTAATACCTCACGTTTTAAATACCAGTAAAAATATTCCTTTATTGATTGATGGACGCCGTATGCTAGATAAAAATTGTGTGCCTCGATATGAGGGTATTGGACTTTAACTGGAATTTATTATGTCACGATTTGATTTTATTCAAACTCCACTATCTGGATTAAAACTACTTCAACGCAAAGCCATAGAAGATCACCGAGGTTTTTTTTCTCGCTTTTATTGTTTTGATGAACTTTCTACTATTGGTATTATGAAACCAATAGTACAAATCAATCACAGTTGTACATCAAAGAAGGGAACAGTTCGTGGATTACATTTTCAATATCCACCTTATGCGGAAAATAAAATTATAAGTTGTGTTAAAGGTGAAGTTTTTGATGTAGCTGTGGATGTTAGAAGCAGTTCTCCAACATTTTTACAATGGCATGGTGTAATACTTTCTTCCAAAAATAAAAAAAGTTTTATCGTTCCTGAGGGATTTGCACATGGCTTTCAAACGCTTTCAGATGATTGTGAATTAATTTATCTTAGCACTGCGCCTTATTCAGAAACTTCGGAAGATGCAATTAATGCAAAAGATAAAAAATTATCTATTATATGGCCTTTGCCGATATCTGATTTATCAGAGAAAGATGCTAAACAGTCATTCATTTCAGATGAGTTTAAAGGTGTGGATATTAAATCATGATGAAAGTTATAGTAACTGGTGCTAGTGGCTTTATTGGAAAGAGCTTAATTAAGGAATTATATAAACACGATATTGAGGTGATTGCGATTGTTCGTAATCGAAATAAGATTCCTGAATTAGGAGATTCTATTAAAATTATTGAAATGGATCTTTCACATCCTACTTCAGAATTTTTTGATATTATTGAACCATCTGTTTCTTTGGTTCATCTTGCTTGGAATGGGTTGAAAAACTATGAATCAATAGAGCACATAGAGAAAGAGCTACCAATGCACTATAATTTTTTAAAATCAATTATTAGGTTAGGAGTAAAAAACATCGTAGTTACAGGCACATGTTTTGAATATGGTTTGCAGTCAGGTAAATTGTCGGAAGAGTTTGATACAAAGCCAAATAATCCATATGCATTTGCAAAAGATACATTGCGAAAAAAACTTCAATTTCTTCAGAGTGGAAGTGATTTCAATTTAACATGGATTCGTCCATTCTATATATATGGTGATGAGCAACCAGATAATGCCTTATATTCACAATTACGTTTGGCCGTTCAGCGAGGTGATTTATTATTTAATATGTCAGGCGGTGAGCAATTAAGAGATTATCTTCATATAAATGATGTAGTTATCAAGATTTCTAAATTAGTCCGTGCTCAAAAAAATCTAGGCATAGTTAATATTTGCAGTGGTTTACCTATATCGGTAAGACGACTAGTGGAGCAATGGATAGATGAAGAAATGTGGGATATTCAGCTAAATCTTGGCTATTACCCTTATCCAGTTTATGAGCCACTCGCCTTCTGGGGCGATACAGAAAAATATAATAAAATTATAAAGTTAGGAGTTTAATAATGAATGAAATAGAAGAATTTAAAGATGAATGCAAACAACGAACTAAAGATAATGAAAAAAATACTAGTTTTAAAAATGCCGCGCATGCATTCAGCGTTGAGTCTGTAAAGCCAAAATACTCATATAATTTTTCTTGGATGGGTAGACCGATAATACAATATCCTCAGGATATTATTGCGATGCAAGAAATTATTTGGGATATAAAGCCAGATCTTATTATTGAAGCAGGTATTGCACATGGAGGGTCTTTAATTTATTACGCGTCTATTCTTGAATTATTATCAATTTCTGAACTAAGTGAAGGTTCGGTTTTAGCTGTCGATATTGATATACGGGAGCATAATAGAAAAGAAATTGAATCACACCCTATGTCTAAACGTATAGAAATGATTCAAGGATCTAGCGTATCTCCTGAAATTATTGCTGAAATTAAGAAAAAAGCCGCAGGCAAAAATAAAGTTCTTGTTCTTTTAGACTCTAATCATACTCATCAACATGTTTTGGAAGAATTGGTTGCCTATGCACCTTTGGTTTCAAAGGGGAGTTATTGTGTCGTTTTTGACACGTTTATAGAAGATATGCCAGATGGGTCTTATCCTGATCGTCCTTGGAGTCAAGGAGATAATCCTAAAACTGCTGTATGGAAGTATCTTGAAACTCATCCTGAATTTGAGATTGACAAAAGCATTCAAAATAAACTTTTAATTACCGTTTGTCCCGATGGTTACTTAAAGAAAATTGGTTAAGGTTAATCTTGAATAGAAAAAACATATCACCAAAAGTAAGTATAGGGTTGCCAGTTTTTAATGGTGGCTTAACAGTCCATAAAACAATAGAGTCTCTTTTAGAGCAATCGTTTACTGATTTTGAGTTAATAATATCTGATAATGCCTCTACTGATAGAACGCAAGAAATATGCAAAGACTATGCGAATAGTGATCCAAGGATAAAATATGTTAGACAGCCCAAGAATTTAGGCCTATATGGAAATTTTAAAGTTCTATTTGATGAAGCTTGTGGCGAGTATTTTATGTGGGCAGCTGATGACGATATTCGTTCTGATAATTTTTTGGAAGAAGTTGTAAACTTATTAGATAAGAACCCTAATTGTATTGCAGCAACGACCCCAGACTGTATGGAAGGCGAGCTAAATGTTAGGGATTTTTCTATAACTGGAAGCCAATATAATAGATTTAAATTATTTATTGAAAATTGCTGGGCCTCACATGGAATATTCTATTCATTGGCAAGAGCTAATCTTGTTAAAGATTTTAATTTTGATGAATTTGAAACTCTGGGTGGGGATTGGCTTTATAACACTTACCTTTTATCCAAGGGTGATATTTGTAGAACAAAAAAAGGAATGACCACCTTTGCAAAAGATGGTATTAGTAATAGTAACCAAAGATTTTCAAATTTTAGAAAAAATATTTTTAACTGGATTTTTCCTTTTTATGACTTTTCTATATACATGTGGAAATTGTCATATTCATTTTCAATAAAACAAAAATTTTTGTTATTCTATTCTTTATTAAGGTTAAATATTTTTACTGCTGTGTTACAAGTAAAATTTGAACTTTCATTGAAAATTGAAAAACTTTAAGAGCGGCATCTTATGGGCAGTATTGTATTTAAAATATTCATGTCAAATATAAAAGTATACATGATGGTTATTCGTTACCATTTGGTAACGAACAGTAGGTTTCTATGAGTTTATTAAAAAAAATAAAAAATCGATTATTACAAGTAAGCAATAAAAGTGATGTTAATAACTTAAAGATATTGGCAGCTCAAATGCTTGTTAGGGAAAATAAAAATGAAATTTTTTTAAATATACAAGATGCAGAGTTTAGAGTTTTTTCACAGTGGGGTGAAGATGGAATTATTCAATACTTAATTAACAAGCTGCCTATAAAAAATAAAGTATTTATTGAATTTGGTGTTGAAGATTATACTGAGGCTAATACGCGATTTTTATTAGAAAATGACAACTGGTCTGGTCTAGTTATGGACGGCTCCACTATCAATATAAATAAAATTAAAAATGATCAGATATATTGGAAATATGATTTGAGTGTAAAAGATATTTTTATTACAAAAAATAATATTGACTTCATAATAGATAATTATATAAAAGAAAATAATTTCAACAAAGAGATTGGCTTGTTAAGTGTAGACATAGATGGAAATGATTATTTTATATGGGATGCTATAAAATCTATAGATCCCATTATAGTTATTTGTGAATACAATTCTGTTTTTGGTAAAAAATATAGCTGCACTGTCCCATATGACGAGGCATTCGTTAGAACGAAAAAACATTATTCAAATTTATATTTTGGCGCCTCTATTCAGGCGTTGTGTAAGCTCGCCAAATTAAAAGGATACGAGTTTATTGGAACTAATAAAAATTCTGTCAATGCTTTTTTTGTAAAAAAAGAATACGCATGTAAATATATACCAGAACTTATAACAACAATTGAGGAGGGCGTTTCCGACTCGAAATTTAGAGAATCAAGAGATGAGAGTGGTAAATTAACTTTCCTTAGTGGCAAGGATCGTATTAATTTAATAAGATCAATGTCAATTGTAGATTTAGATACTAGTGAGATAGTGTCATTAGAAAATCTGTCTAATTAGTCGGAAGTATTAATGGTTATTAGTATAATTACACCAAATTTTAATGGTGCAAAATTTTTAGATGGCTGCATTCAAAGCATTCTAGAGCAAGAGGTTGATTTTGAGCATATTGTTATTGATGGTGAGTCAACTGACGGTAGTTTAGAAATTATCAAAAAATATAAGCATATTAAATATATTAGTGAAAAAGATAGTGGCATGTATGATGCTATAAATAAAGGCTTAAAAATGGCCTCTGGTGATATTATTGCATATTTAAATAGTGATGATAGATATCCTTTAGGAGTATTTAAGGAAGTGTTAAAGGTGTTTAGCGAGTCCAATCCTGATTATGTTTATGGAGACTGTAGATTAGTTGATGAGGATAGAAATGAACTGTATGTATATAAAGCGGTTTCCGTTCCAAGGTCAATCCTTACTAGAATTTCTGTAGTGCCTTGGGCGCAGCCCTCGTCTTTCTACAAGCGAAGTGTATTTACAGAGTTGAATGGCTTTAATGTAAAATATAAACTAGCATCAGACTATCACTTTATGAAACGAGTAATTTTAGATGGCTTTAGTTCAATCGCCATAGCTACACCGTTGTCTGAATTCATGAAAAGAGATGATGCGTTGAGCTCTATATTTGAAGCTAGAATGGCACAGGAAGTTGAGGATATTAATGCAGAGTTAAAGATAAAAAATTTTTTTATCTTAAATTTGTTATTTAATTTTTATAGAAAAATTATTAACTATCGTACTTTTTTTAACTAAAAAAATCAAAATTCCTATACACAATGCGCACCATAAGTATAAATAAAATTTTAGCCAATGTATTTTTATTTTTTGCACTCTTTCCATATGTGTCATTTGGTTTAAATGACATGAATATGCAGCCATGGCACATTGTTTTTGGCTCTATAAGTTTATTGTTTTTTATGTCGTCTAAAGTTGCAAATAAAACATATTATTTATTTGCATTTCCGCTTTTAGTAATTGTTATTGGTATACTAACCACTGAAACATATGACTTTTTACTCTTTCGAGCTATAGCATCATACTTTTCTTTTTTTTTAGTCTTATCTTTGTTTAAAATTTATATTGATAGGTATGGTATGCCTATTAAATTTTTTGTAGTGGTAAATATAATTTACCTGTTGTCATCTTTAGTGCAGCTTAATATTGGGTTTAATTTCTTAAGTTTCTTAATTATCCCCAATGGTTTTGCTAGTGTTACCAGGGGGGTTCACAGCTTGACCCCAGAACCTACGTATTTTGCCATTGTGTTGTTTTTTTTAAATTGGATTTATTTGGTTTCGAGCAACTACCAGCTTCCAGTAAAAATTAAGATATTATTTTTCATTAATATTGTATTTGTAATTTTTATAGCAAAATCTGCAATGGTGACTATTTTTTTAATCACCGCTATGCTAGTTTATTTATTTTCAATTTTGAAGAAAAAAAATACGATATATCTATTTTTTCTTTTAATGTCTATCTTTTTTATTATGGTAGCAATTTTTTTAAATTTCAATCCAAACAGTAGAATCTTTAATTTAGTATCCTTATTTCAAGGCCAGCAAATGGGGGTGTTTGATAGTATCGTTACACTCATTAATCTTGACAAAAGTATAAATGACAGGGTATGGAATCTTGTTTTTCCATATTATGGGCTATTTTTTAACTATCTTTTACCTGGGGGGTTTTATAGTTTTGCAGAGATATCGGTTACACTGGGTGAATATTCTAACGGTTATTTTTGGGCGGGATTTGGTAGTAATAAAATTCTATCATTTGTCGGTGCATTTATTTATGAGTTAGGTTTTTTAGGTGTAATATTCTTTATTGTGATATATACATATCTTCGAGATTTACACAATTCAAAAAGAAAGTTTGAGATTATCTTGTTATTTATAATATTGAATTCTGCAATTCCTGTTTCATTTCCCCTTGTTCCAATTTTAATAGCCCTGATGTTGCACCATAAGAGTGGACATACATCCAATAATACGCATCGAAATTCTCGATATAGAAGTAAACCTTGAAATTACTCCAAATTAACACAGTTCTTAACAATAGCTCTACAGGAAAGATAGTTGACCAAATTGGGGATTTGTGTATTGATAATGGATGGGAGAGTTATATCGCTCATGGGAGGAGAGGGGGCAAGGCAAGTAGCAGGTCAAAAGTAATTCAAATTGGGGGTAGGCTTAATTTTTATTGGCATGCTCTAATAACAAGAATCTTTGACAAGCATGGATTTTCGTCCACTAGAGTTACAAGGCATCTTATTAGTAAAATAAAAAAAATAAATCCAACTGTAATACATTTACATAACTTGCATGGGTACTATTTAAACGTAGAAGTTTTATTCGATTACCTTGCCAAGGTCAAAATACCAATAATATGGACTCTTCACGATTGTTGGTCGTTTACTGGGCATTGTTCACACTTTGAGTATTCTGGTTGTTATAGATGGAAGAGTCTTTGCTACGAATGCCCTCAAAAAAATCTATACCCGGCAAGTGTTTTTTTTGACAATTCTCGCGCTAACTTTTATCAAAAAAAAGCTTTATTTAATTCTGTAGAAAATTTGACAATTGTCTCTGTATCTTGCTGGTTAAACAGCCATGTCAATCAATCCTTCCTTTCTGGTTACAAATCTGTTGTAATTCATAACGGTATAGATCTTGATATATTCAAGCCCACATTCTGTAATAAAAAAATAAAGAAATACAAGTTAGAGGGGAAGGTTATTATTCTAGGTGTTGCAAACGTATGGAGTAATGAAAAAGGTTTGAATGACTTTATAAGGCTTAGTAAATTACTTAATCCAGATTTTGTAATAATTCTAGTTGGTGTTAGTAAGCAGCAACAAAAAAAAATACCAAACAATATTGTTTGCATGGAAAGAATAACTAGTCAACAAAAGTTAGCAGAAATTTACTCTTGTGCAGATTTGTATTTAAATTTAACTTTAGAGGATTCGTATCCTACAACAAATCTAGAAGCTATTGCTTGCGGAACCCCTGTTTTAACATACAACACAGGGGGTAGTGTGGAATCCATTATCAATGGTTGTGGATATGTTATTGATAAGGGTGACATAAATTCCGTTAAAAAAAATATTTATGATGTAAAAAATAAAGTATTGAGGACTCCGTCTAAGGGGCAACTTTTACACACGGCACGTAAGAATTTCAATAAAAATAGTAAATTTTTGGAATATTTTAAATTGTATAATGATGTCTTGTAACGCACCCTTTGAGAATTCTACTTTTGTTGGTGATATTTTTTAAGAAATCATTATCTACGTAACACTAAAAACTTTAAGTGGAGCTATAAGCGTAAGTATCGTGAACTAAAGATTAAGCATAGAAGAGTTAAAGGTCTTGATTCAAGATAAATATAGGTATGTAGTGGTCTGACAAACTTGGACACAAAGATAGCCTTATAATACAAACTATAAGGAGGTCAATAAATGACACAAGTAAAAACCAGGAAGCAACGCGTAATGTTTACGGTTGAACAAAAGCTA
>Ga0233434_1003397_pt1 | contig 13001 bp, 12 predicted proteins | sample SI_122_August201_4_FD_182738 | JGI IMG/M metagenome (GOLD analysis project Ga0233434, IMG submission 182738) | Seawater microbial communities from Saanich Inlet, British Columbia, Canada - SI_122_August2016_120_MG | ecosystem: Environmental > Aquatic > Marine > Inlet | place: Canada: British... | reverse complement strand
AGAAAAATATGATTCAGAAAAAATGTATAAGGTTTATGATGAATGGGCGAATATTGCACGTAAATCATTTGAATCTAAACAAAAATCTATTAATTTTGAAAATATTGAACACATAATATTTGCAGGAATGGGTGGTTCTGGAGCTCTCGGAGATATATTATCAGCTGTTTTATCCAAAACAAAAATTCATGTTAATGTTGTCAAAGGTTATCTTTTACCAGCAACAGTTGATGTAAATACACTAGTGATTACTCTAAGTGTTTCAGGCAATACAGTTGAAACTTTATCTGTATTGAAATCAGCTTATGAAAGAAAAAGTAAAATTATTGCATTTTCTTCAGGAGGAAAAATGTTAGAGTATTGTAAAAAAAATAAGATTGAGCATAGATGTATTACTAAATATCATTCCCCTAGAGCTTCATTCACTTCTTATTTGTATTCAATATTGAATGTGTTACATGCTACACTTAAAATCAAAAAACAAGATATTTTAGAATCCATAAAAGAATTAGAAAATCTTAGTAAAACAATAAATTCATCAAATTTAACTATGACCAATCAATCTCTTGTTCTTGCAAAAAAGATTTCAGGCATTCCTTTAATTTATTATCCTTTTGGATTACAATCAGTAGCAATTAGATTCAAAAATGTGATTCAAGAAAATATCAAAATACACGCAATTGCGGAAGATATAGTTGAAGCATGCCATAACGGAATTGTTTCATGGGAAAAAGAAAGTAATGTAAATCCAATTCTTATTCAAGGGAAAGATGATTATATTAAAACTAAAGAAAGATGGGAAATAATTAAAAAATATTTTGATGAAAATAAAATTGAATATGTTGAAATAAATTCTATTGAAGGAAGTATTCTGTCAAAATTGATAAATTTAATTTATGTATTAGATTACTCTTCAATATATAAAGCAGTTTTAATGAAAACTGATCCTACACCAGTAAGAGCAATAGGAATTATAAAAAGTAAAATAAATGACAAAGACATATGACTAAATTAGGAACAATTAAAGAAATTTTTGAATTACTAATTCATAGAAGAAAATTTCACATGTTTCCAATTATTATTTTACTAATTGCGTTAATTGGAGTAACAGTTCTTTCTCAATCAGGTCTAGTCGCATTTATCTATCCAATATAACATGGAAACGTCTTCCCCACGATTCAAATCCCTTGCAGTAACTGCAGGATTGTCATTTTGGTTTTTCATCATTTCATCGTCTGTCGGAATATTTTCAATAGAAATTTTGATCGTGTTTATAGCATCAATTTTAACAATTACTCAAATATTTTCAAAAAAAATTTCAAAGGGATTGGATATTTTTGCAATAATTAATACAAAGATTTTTCTTGGGATTTTATTTGGAACAGTAATTTCAATTTATGGAATTTTGTTTAGGCTATTGCGAATTGATCTATTACGATTAAAAAAACAAAATAATTCTTACTGGTTAGATGTTGAACAAACTAAATCAGATAGAATTGGAAAACAATACTGATGTATAATCTAGGAATATCATGTTATTACCATGATTCAGCTGCAGCATTACTCAAAAATGGACATGTTATTGCAGCAGTAGAAGAAGAAAGGTTTTCAAGGAAGAAATTTGATGATGATTTCCCAAAAAATGCAATAGAATGGTGTTTGGATGAGGCTAAAATTAATGCAGCTCAAATAGATTCTGTAGCATTTTATGATAAACCGGTTTTAAAATTTGAAAGGTTGTTAGATAACTATATTGCAGTAGCACCACGCGGATTAGGTAGTTTTTTGGATGTAATTCCAAAATGGCTTCACAAAAGATTATGGATTAAAAATGAAATCAAAAAATCATTAAAGGGATTCAAAGGTGAGATAATATTTCCAGAACACCATATGTCTCATGCAGCACATGCATTTTATACATCACCATTTGAGGAATCAGCAATTTTAACAATTGATGGGGTTGGAGAATGGAGTACTACTTCATTTGGATACGCTAAAAATAATTCAATTAAAATTACAAATGATTTGCGTTGGCCTCATTCTTTAGGATTATTTTACTCAGCATTCACATATTTTCTTGGATTCAAAGTTAATGAAGGAGAATACAAATTAATGGGATTATCATCTTATGGTACTCCAAAATATTATGATCTCATACTAGATAATTTAATTGATGTAAAAGATGATGGAAGTATTCATTTGAATATGAAATATTTTGCATTTACTCATGATAAGGTAATGACAAATAAGAAATTTTCAGATTTATTTGGAATTCCGGTTAAAACAGAAAAAGATAAGACATTACAAGTCCATTTTGATATTGGTGCTAGTGCTCAAAAAGTTCTAGAAGACATAATTTTAAAAATGGTTAAGCACATTCATGGTAAAACAAAGATGAAAAATATCTGTATTGGTGGAGGTGTTGCACTTAATGGAGTTGCAAATTATAAAATATTAAAAGAAGGACCGTTTGAAAATGTGCATATTCCACCTTCACCAGGAGATGCTGGTAGTGCAGTTGGAGCAGCACAATATTTGTATCATATTTATCATAAAAATTCTAAAAATATTTTCAAAGATCATGCCGAACTAATTAATGAGAATGTATACGTAGGGCCTTCATATACCAATGACGAGGTTTTACAGTATTTTAAATCTAAAAATATTTCATACGAGTCATTTGATAGAGAATCCTTGTTGAAAAAAACTGCACAACTAATCGCAGATGGGAATATTGTTGGATGGTATCAGGGGAAAATGGAATGGGGTCCACGTGCGCTAGGCAATAGAAGTATTCTTGCAGACCCAAGAAGAGAAGATATGAAAGATATTCTTAATGCTAAAATTAAACATCGAGAATCATTTAGACCATTTGCACCATCAGTTCTAGAAGAATATGCATCAGAATATTTTGAAATGGATTTACCCAGTCCCTATATGTTAATGGTCTCACCAGTTAAGAAACCAGAAAGAATTCCAGCAGTGACTCATGTAGATGGAACCGGAAGATTACAAACAGTTTCAAAAACAAGTAATTTATTATATTATGATTTAATAAATGAGTTTTACAAAATAACTGGAATTCCTGTAATAATTAATACATCAATGAATGTAATGGGAGAACCAATAGTGAATACCCCTGAACAAGCATATCAGATGATTGTAAAAACAGACATGGATTGTATTGTAATGGGAAATAACATAGTGAGGAAATAGATGTCAGTTCAAGTTTCATATAAAAAACAATTTTTAATTTATTTATTATTATTTCTAATATTAGCAGTTGCAGCTGAAATAGGTTCTAGAATATATGAATATGAACAACCTTCAACATGTGGGTTGTTAAACAGTGAAGCCTTTACAAATGTAAATGATTCATTAAAAAATCAAATATGTCAGGATATGAATGAAGTATCTTTTGAAAAACCATCGATAACAATTCTAAAACCAAACCAACATTTTGAAACAATTAATGTTAATTCATTTGGTTTTAGAGGAGATGAAATACTAAAAGAAAAATCAGAGGGAACATATAGGATATTTCTTGTCGGAGGATCAACATTATTTGGTTGGGGTTCAACATCAGATCAAAATACTATTTCAGGATTTCTCCAGAAAATGTTTAATGCCGTTGATAAAAAAGTAGAAATAATTAATGCTGGAGTGCCAGGAGCTAATTCAATAAGAGAAATTCATTACATCAAAAATTTCCTTTTAGAATTCAACCCAGATATGATAATTATTTATGATGGAGTAAATGATGCAAGTAACGCCATAATAAATAAAAATGATTTAGGGAAAGCTCCAGAAAACGAAATGAAAGAAATTCAAAAAAACTTTAATGAATTAATTAAAACATATTTGCAAATGTATAGAACACCATTTGTATTAAATTATTTAATTTTTGTTGGTACATCCTCAACATCATATGACACTAATTCCATATCAGAAATGAAAGAAAATTGGGTTAATAGGTGGACAGATGTTTGTGAATGGAGTGATTCAAAAAAAATTAAAGTCATGGTAACACTTCAACCTGCTTTAGGCACAGGAAATAAAACATTGTATGCAGATGAAATAGTTATTGCAGAGTCCAAGGAGTCTCAAATGCTTGTTAAAGCAATTAATGAACTGCAATTCCCATTAAATGAATTATCTAATGTTTGTTTTGAAACATCTGATTTACGAGAAGTGTTTAATGAAATTAAAAGTCCAATTTTTTGGGACAACCAGCATATGAATGATTTAGGAAATAAAATAGTTGCTGAAAAATTATTTGAGATTATTAATACATCAACTAATAGTAATTTTCAATAGTATAAAAAAATTAAATTTTTATATGAAATTTATATATTAAATATAATTTCATTATGTAAGATTATCTATGATTGTGAATTTTGACTATTGTTTAGAAAATCAGTTGTGAGTTTCTATGAAATAAACATAAAATTAAAAGTAATAAGAAAAATTTAACATTAAATTATGTATAAAATAAAAATTATGACAAATATGATTGATGAAAAATGGGATTCTAATTTATTAAAATCACGTTATTCAACATATTTTCAAACTTCTAAATATATTGAAGTAAATAAAAAAATGGGGCATTTTCCAGTTTTTATATATATAATTGATGATAATGGTATGGTAGTTGCTCAACTTGCAATTCAGATAATAAAAACTTCCGTCACATACTCTAGCTCCATACTTCATAGATTTTTGAAATTAGTTTCAGGTATAACTACAAGAGGGATTTGGTTATATGGACCTATAATACACACTCAAGATAAAAAACAAAGATTGGAAATTCTTTCTACTATTTTAGATGCAAATGATGAAATTATTAAAAAATACAATCTAGTATTTTTAGAAGGATTTTCTCCACCATTAGATGATCTAATTGATGAGAATTATTTAAAAATATTTGAAAGCAAGGGTTACAAGATAACAAAATTCATAACATACATTACAGATCTAACCAATCCAATTGAGGATATATGGTCAAGAGTTCAAAAATATACAAAAATAAATGTAAAACGTGCAGTTAAGAGAGGTATAACGATCAAAGAGCTTGAAACAATAGAAGAAATGGAGCAAGTTGTAAATCTTCATCAAAAATGGGCAAAGACTAAAGGCCTTCAAATTATTAATCCTAAAGAAAAAATCAAAGAATTATGGGATAAGCATATTAATTTAATTGAAAAAAATTTTTTAGCGTTTAACAAAAATGAATTAATCGCTGCTATTAGTTTGAGTTTTTTTAATAACATCGTAATTCCAACACAGGTATTGAATTCATATTCTAAAGTAACAAGTTTAGGAGGTCCAGCGTTAACATGGAGAGCGATTACATGGGGAAAAGAATCTAATATGAAAATTTATGATATTACAGGAGGTCCATTAGTATTAGAAAATGAAATAGATGTTGATAATACAAAACCACTTACACATTATAAAAGGAAGTGGGGCGGGGAAGAAAAGATACATTATAATTTCATGATACCTGGAAAAAAAATCAAATATGAATTATATCAAAAAATGTTTCGCATATTGAGAATTTATCACAACATAATTGGTAAAGCAAGGCCAGCTAAACTCACAGAAGACAATAAATAATCTATTTTTCATTCATGTTGTGAATAATATGAAGAATGCACTAAAAAAAGAATTGAGTCTGGTAAAAGCCACAAAAAAAGATCAGCGTTTTATTTATCAAATTGTTAAAAATTGGTTAGAACAGACAGATCATTCAGTTACAGTTTTGAAAATTCCAAGTTATACAAAATTCTTCAAAACAAAGTCAATTCGTTATATTATACAAAAAAAATTTGTAAAAATAGGATTTGTTCACATATTAGATAATAATGAAATCGGTTATTATTTAATTCCGGAGTTTCAAGGAATGGGAATTGGAACATGGGCTGTGGCTCAATTAATGAAGATAGAATCTAGAGATCTATATTACGCTACAATAAATAATAAAAATATAGGATCAGTTAGACTAGTAGAGAAACTAGGATTTCAACCTAAAGCAATAATTTATGAAAAAAAAACTAGAAGTGAAGTTATTTAGTTGTAGATTTGTAAGAGTTTTTTAAATTCTCATATTCTTGTGTACTTATTGTAGTAGCATATTTTGAATTAATTTTTACAATGTCAGGATTTTTTTGTAATAAATATAATATTTCAGAAATTCCAAATAAGTTATTTTTTTCATAAAGATTTAGATATATTTGACGAACAAATTCTAGATCTTCAGGATAATCAACTACCCATCTCATGTCAGATAGATCTTTATCATTTTCTATATTAATTACTGAATACTGATTTTTGTGTTCCACCAAATACATGTAAATAAATTCGCGCCAAAATGGATCTTTAATCTTTCTCCACAATTTACTTAACGTGTTAAAATTAAAAACACCAATTTGTAACCCTTCAGGATAAGTGGATGTTAAAGAATTGACAATAAGATCAGGTGATGGGGATGTTGATAAATATTTAGATATTGCATCAGATACAACACTAATGTCTACAAGTGGACAATCACCATTTATTTTTACAAAATCTTTAGAACCAAATTTTTTTCCAGTATGATATAATCTATCAAGAATATCATCTTCGCTACCCGCATAATATGAAATATTATAGGACTCTGCAAAGTTATGTATTGGCTTATCAGATTTATTATCAGTGGTAGAAATTACTACTTCGTCAAGTAATTCACATTTAGAGAGTCGATTATGTATGTGCCATAGCATTGGTTTTCCCAGTATGTTAGTCATAACTTTTCCAGGTAAACGCGTTGAACCCATTCTAGCTTGAATTATACCAATCATTTAATCATCATTATTTTTAATTATCATATCTTGACTTTTCAAGAATTTCAAAAAATGTGTTATGCCAATTATTATTTTGATCTTTTTCCCACATTAGACCTCTAAATGAATTGGTAACTTTCCAGAATTCTTCTAAAGTTATTTCTAAATAATCACAGAGTTTTTTTATGTAATATTCAGAACATTTCCCATCATATTTTTTAACCAAGTCAATTGCTTTATCTCGTGTCATCAAACCATCTCGTATATCATAACACGTATGATCTACACATTGACCAAATCCAAATTTAATTGATTTAAGTAATTGATTTACTGGAACAATATCTGAGTCAAGCTGAGCATGTAAATTGTATGTGCCAATAGAATTTGGATCAGTTTTACTATCACGCCATTTGAATCCATGTTTTCTAGAAAATTCTGCATTATAATGTAATGACCATTCCTTAAAGTAATATTGTAACCAAATTCCACGAATACCTTTTTCTTCAAGTTTGTTTCTGTCATAATGAAATAGATAAAGATCTTTTTCTTCTACTCCATCAACTTCCAAGTATTCATGCCATCCTGAAGACATAGTGGTTGTTTGATTTGCTTTTAATGCATTTGAGTCAGTACCTAAACCAGACAAACTAGTTCCTATTGTTAATCCAGTATTTTCTCCTTGAATGATAAGTGGAATATCAAATTTTTCAGCAACAATATACACAGAAGACCATAAAGAATATTCTGTAATTTTAACAGGATTAAGATATTTGTAGAAATCTCTTTTCATCAATTTTTTTATGATTTTTGGGTTTGGACGCATAGACACTACATCAAATCCTAAATTCTTTAAATTCTCAATGTTATGTCTGCCAAGATCAGTTATACCTTCAGGTTCACTGTTTACTAGCAAACATCTTAATCCTAATTTGTCTCGAGCTACAAGAGCTTGTAAAGTACTGTCTTTACCGCCACTTATTCCTATAGCACAATCATAATTGCTTTTTGTAGTTTCCTTTGCCCAATTAGCAATATCCATTAACTCTTTTTCTCGGGCATTCCAATCAATCTGCTTTTTTTCTTCCTCCCAAATACAAGCTCCACAGACACCATTATCATCAAAATAAATTCCTGGGCGTGTATCTGATTGAATACATTCATTACAAATTTTCATATTCCTAAATGTTATAAGATTCGTATAAGTCTTATTTAATTAAAAATATTTTCCTCTATTATTCTATCATGTTATCTTGAAGAGATTTTTTTCTTATTATTTGTCAAAGGAAGAATTATTATTTTATTTTGATTTGCAGATTGCAAAGAGGCAATAATTAATTCTAAGGATTTGTAACCATCATGTCCTGTACACATAGGTTTGTGTTTTAACAGTACACAATTTACCAAATTTTTAATTCCTAGTTGAATCGCAGACATTTTTGAATTTTTTATGTTTAATGATGAAGGAATTAAAGTCTTGTATACTACTCCGTTTTTTGTTGATATTTTTGAATAACAAATATTTTTAGAAGTTAAATTTAAAGTTAAACGCCCTAATGATCCTAAAATATCCATTTCAAGTAAACCATATTGTCTATAATCTAATGCGTGTAACACACATTCAACATCATTTTTAAATTTTAATATAATATTCAAATTAGGATCTAATTTATTTGATGAAGTATTTTTACTATATCTTGCATTTACAGAAACCGCTTCGCCAAAAAATAATCTTATAAGATCAAATATGTGAGAACCTGTATTAGAAATTCCTGAACCATAATAGATGTTAATTGATTGTATTGTGCCCAACTTCTTTGTTTGAATCAAATCTTTTAAAGTATGGAAAAATGGGTCAAATCGTCGTTGATGATCAATTAAAAGTATAACATTATTATCATTACATATATTAATTATTTTTTTTGCTGTGTGTAAACTATTGCTTATTGGTTTTTCAAGAAAAATTGCTTTTATTCCATGTTTTACTGCTTGTGTAACAAGTTCAAGATGAGTGTCTACTAATGTACAAATAGAAACACAATCTATTGTTTCATTCTCAAACATTTCGTCACTAGTTGTGTATAAATTATTTATATTGTATTTTTTTCCATATTTTTTTAATTTTTTTTGATCAATATCACATAATGCAATTAACTTTGTGTTGGAATTATTAAAATAAGAACCCGCATGTGTCATTATTGTTTTAGTTGTTTTATCATCAAAACCACATCCAATTCTACCACAACCAATTATTGCACATCTTAATTGTTTCAATATGTTAATCTGTAAGAATTAGGTAATAAATTACATTCTGTATCTTATGAATACTTTATTGGAAGAGATATGTTATCCGTAATCTTATGGTTCTAATTCTTTCTTTAATTTTCCTGGAACTCCTAGAAACATAGATAATTCTGGTACATTTTCTATTAATACAGTTCCAGCTCCAATTATAGACCATTTTCCTATGATTATCATTTGTTTCATTATTGTTCCAGTTCCAACATTTACACCTGTATGAATTACTGAATTACCATTAACGATAACCCCTGGATTAATCGTTACAAAATCTTGTAAAATACTGTCATGACCAATGGTAGAATTTATGTTAATGTGTACGTAATTTCCTATTTTCACATTAACCGTTATTATACAACCAGCTTGAATGATTGTGCCCTTTCCAATTTGAACAAAATCTGAATGGATCACTGATGGATGAATAATTGTGGCAAATGATACTTTTTGTTTTTCTAACTTATTTAAAATATTTTTCCTGGTTTTTGGATCACTAATTGCAATTACACACTCAACATCTTTAGCATCTTTTGTCAAAAACCAATCTAATCCACCAAGTATAGGAAATCCGTTCACTGATTTTCCATTAAGTAATTCATCTTCATCAATAAAACCTAAAATTTCATATCTTTTCAATTTTTCATTACAATCATGTAATGTCCATAAAACTTCTCTACCAAAACCACTAGCTCCAATAATCACAATTTTCGTTAACATATTATATTTTTCCTAAATTATTCATAGAATTAATTCATTTCTAGTTCAGTAGTCTTGTTATGATATTTGTTGTTCTCAATAAACCCTTACCATCTACTAGTTTATTACCCGATGAGGATATATTCCGTCGTTCTGAAACATTTTCCAAAATTCTATTCAAAGTCTGTTGTATGTTATTTGTTTTAAGGTTCTTCCATAAACCTAAATTTATTGAAAAACCTTTTCTCGAAAACTCTTTGGCGTATAATGTCTGGTGTTCTACAAGTGGAATACATAAAGTTGGGATTTTTTGAATAGCTAATTCAAATAAAGTACTACCTGCGTTGGATATGACAACATCTGATTTTACAAAATATTCCCATATGTTAGAAGGTGAATTAATGATAGAAATATGATTTTTAGTTTTAATTAATTTTTCTAATTTTTGTAAATCCCTATAAAATGGACCTGTGATTATTTGTACATTAACCTGTTTTAGGTTCATTATAGATTTTGTAATTTTCAAGGTTGATTGTTTAAAATCTGATCCTCCCATTGAGATCACAATACAATATTTTCTTTTGTGATTTATATCATACATTTTTTTTATATTATTATGAAATTCAAAATTAGATAAAAAATATTTTGAACCCAAAAATAATTTTGAATCTGCATTATTTATTTTGTAATTATGATATTTTTTTGTTATTGTAGAATTAAATAATAAATTTGCATATGATATTTTACACCAAACATCATCAAATTGTATTGTTTTAAATAAATTATTAGATAATTGTTTTAATAATTTTTCGCCATATTCTCGCATATCCACAATAATTGCATCATATTTTTTAGAATTCATTATTTTTTTGATAAATAGATGTTCCTTTTGATATGAAATTGATTTTGGAATTACACTGTATTGAAATTTATTTTTTCTAATTTCTTTGATTGCAATGCCATTTCTATTTATAATAAAAATAATATTAAATCCTTTTTTTCGAAGACTGTTAGCGATTAATATACATCTACTCATGTGCCCAAATCCTTTTTGTTCGTCAGTTATACAACGTATTAAGATCGTTTTTTGCTTCATGACAAACAAATCACAATACTAAATTATAATAATAATCTTAAAACATATCCCAACTTAGTAGGATGCCTTTCTTAGCATTTTTTATTATTGTCATACCTACTACTTTATCAAGCATAATTGGAGAAATTCCTGTTTCAGGTCTGATGATTGTTAACATAGATCTTTTTATTATTGTACCTTTGTTAATGTCCATTGAAGTTCCAATGCTTTTTCTCATTAATTTTTTGAATTTTTCTTCTGAAGGTGTTGGTATTGTCCTATGTTTTCCTAAAGATTTTTCAATTATTCTTATTTTGGAAACTAAATTGGTAAAGTCATTAATGTCTGCAGATAATTTTTGATCTGGTCCTTCCATATTTTTATCTAATGTAAAATGCTTTTCAATGATACATGCACCCAAAGAGACTGCAGCTAAACAAGATTCATTTCCAATTGTATGATCCGAATAACCAATAGGAACATCAAAAATTTTACTTAAGTATGGAATTGTATTAAGATTAGCATCTTCTATAGGAGTTGGATAACTTGCATTGCAATGTAATAATATGAATGGACAATTTTCTTTGCGTATTATTTCTACCACATTTGTAATTTCTGAAATTGTTGTCATTCCTGTAGATACTATCATTGGTTTTTTCATTTTTGCAATTATTTTTATCATCTCATGATTGGTGATTTCTCCTGATGCAATTTTGATAGTGTTTACATCAATATCTTTGAGTATCTGTGTAGATTTTTTTCCAACAGGCGTAGAGAAAAATTCTACATCATATTTTTTTGCATGTTTCATTAATTCTATATGTTGTTTTTTATTGAAAGATACCTTTTCAGCAAAATCAATAACTTCTGGATTGAGAACTTCGGAAAATAATTCTTCTGTAACTATTGTTTGAAATTTTACTGCATTTGCACCACATTTTGCGGCACTTTTAATCATTTTTTTGGCTATATTGATATCGCCATTATGGTTGATTCCAGCTTCTGCAACTATAAAAACAGGTTTTTTACTACCAATTTGATATTTACCTAACTTCAATATGCCACATTTTGCAGTATTCTCATATATTTCTTAGACAATTGCGTGTTTTTGATTAAAGAGTATGATATTAAAAATATGATTAGTTATTTTCATCAAAATATTCTGAAATGGAATCTACAAGATAATTTTTCTCTTCTAATGTCATGTTTGGATACATAGGTAAAGTTAAAACTTGTTCAGATATTTTTTCTGTGATTGGAAGCATACCTTTTTTCATGTTGAATTTTTCTTGATAAAATGCTTTAAGATGTATTGGATCAAAATAAACTTTAGAAAATATGCGTTTTTTTGATAAAAATCCCTGTAATCTGTCACGTGTTTTTTTATCAAATAATCTTATTGTATACATTTGATAGATATTTTTGTAACCTGGCAATGAATTAGGAATTTCAATTTGTGAATGTTTTAACAATCTTGATGATATATAATCGGCATTTTCTTGTCTCATCTTTATGATCTTGTCTAATTTATCTAATTGAGATATGCCTAAGGCAGCTGTAATTGAAGACATTCTCCAATTATATCCAAGTTGGACATATTCTGATTCTGAATTATTGTTAAAGTATGAACTCTGATCAATTCTGCCATGAGAACGAATTAGAGAAACTTTCTCATAAACTTCTTTTGAATTTGTCACAACTGCGCCTCCTTCTCCAGTAGTGAGTACCTTATTTCCACAAAAACTGAATATAGAAGAATCTGAAAAAGAACCAACTTTCCCCCCGTCTATTGAGGATCCTAATGCTTCAGCCGCATCTTCTATTACGAGAATGTTATGTTCATTAGCAATTTTTTTAATTTCCTGAATTTTACATGATAATCCACCATAATCCATTGGAACTATAGCTCTTGTTTGTGGGGTAATTTTTTCTATTATTGAATTAGGATCAAGACCAAAAGTTTCTTCTTCAATATCTGCAAAAACAGGATTTGCATTCACAAACAAAACTGAATTTACTGTTGATATGAATGAAAACGATGGAACAATTATGTCATCGTTATTTTTTAAATTATATGCCAAAAATGTTGCGTGTAATGCAGATGTACCTGAATTTAG
>Ga0233434_1003391_pt1 | contig 13015 bp, 16 predicted proteins | sample SI_122_August201_4_FD_182738 | JGI IMG/M metagenome (GOLD analysis project Ga0233434, IMG submission 182738) | Seawater microbial communities from Saanich Inlet, British Columbia, Canada - SI_122_August2016_120_MG | ecosystem: Environmental > Aquatic > Marine > Inlet | place: Canada: British... | reverse complement strand
TAGCATATCATCCTGCTGATAAAACATTTGGAAGTTTTAGCGGAGTTAACATGAGTGTCCAAGGCATCACTGAACAACAAGCCCCAACACCAGAACCTGCAAAACCAAAAGGTACACTTCCAAAAGGTACGGTGCAAACACAACAGGCTCCTCCTCCACAAACTAGTGAAAGTGATGGAAAGTCTAGAAAACAAGAGTTAGAAGAGTATGAAAAAGGCTACATGGAAAGAATCGAACAAGAAAGAATAGAAGATGAAAAAGCATATCAGGAAATTATTGCAGCTGAAGCAAAATCTAAAGCTTCACAAAACCGTGGTAGTTTACCAAAGGGATTTGAACCTGCACCAGAACCTGAAGCACCAAAATCTTCTAAAGGTACACTTCCAAAAGGTTTCTAATTTTTCTACAACTTTTTATTTTTATTTTTAATTCAAAAAATCATTTAGTACATCTTTTGAATGTCCAGCTGGTTTTACTTTGGGATATATTTTGAAAATCTTTCCTTTCATATCTACTAGAAACGTACTTCTCATGACTCCCATGTATTCCCTGCCCATGAATTTTTTCTTACCCCAAACCCCAAAGGCTTTTGATATTTCTTTATCAACATCAGCTAAGAGTGGATATTTGATTCCCATTTTGTCACAGAATTTTTTATGTGAATCCACATCATCTGGACTAACTCCAATAATCTCTATTTCTTCTTTTTGAAATTTTTTATAATCTTTTGAAAATTCATCTGCTTCTGTGGTGCATCCTGGAGTGAAGTCTTTTGGATAAAAATAGATTGCATGTTTTTTACCTTTGAAATCCGTAGACTTTACTTTGTTACCATTTGCATCATTTACCTCAAATTTTGGAACTTTGTCACCTTCAGAAAGCATGTATTTTCAAATGGAATCCCATAATTAATTACTTTTTGATGTGTATTGGTTTGTCTTCAAATGCGAATCTTTTATATGGAAATTGAAATGGGTTTGCTTGATGGTTAATCCAAGAGCATATCTTGCTGAAGCAATTTCCACATTTGCATTGGTATTCTTTGGTCCTTTGTCTGTAATTCTTGCAGCATCAGTCTTTGGAGAAGGATTAACTATTGAATCAATTATTATGATCTCTTTGGGTCACGGTGCAGCAATTGCATTTATGGTCTATGCATTTGGACATGTCTCTGGTGCTCACATTAACCCTGCAGTTACAATCCCTATGATGATTACAAAGAAAATTGGAGTCGTTGATGGAATTGCCTATATTATATTTCAGATAATTGGAGCAATTGTTGCAACTGGTACTTTGGTTTTACTGTTCCCTGAAATAGGAAAAGATGTTTTCTGGGGTGCTCATGGTGGCCCAAGTGATTTACTTGGTGGCAGTATGATGTCTGGATTGTTAGTTGAAATTATTTTGACTTTCTTCCTAGTCACTGTAATCTTTATGACTGTAGTTCACAAGAAAGCCCCAAAGAGTGTTTATGGTGCTGTAATTGGTGGAATGGTTTTCTTACTTCACTTGGTAGGAGTTCCTCTAACTGGTGCATCAATGAATCCTGCAAGATCCTTGTCTCCAACATTATTTTCAGGTGATACTGGATTATGGGAAGTTCAATGGTTGTATTGGGTAGGTCCAATTGTTGGTGGTATTATTGCTGCATTGATAATGAATTATGTTTATACAAAACCTGCAGAAAAAGAAGCATAATTTTTCAAATACTAACGTTTTTAAAAATTTAGAATTATTTTTCCATTATGAGTTCATTTGATGATATTTCAGAAATGTTTCGTTCTGAATTTGATAAATTAACCCACCTGTTGAATTCCACAAATATTGATTCTAATCTTTCCCCCCATGAAATAGTTGAAATTTACTATCAAATAATGAACATGTCCTCGATGAATGTGATGCTAAAACAACAATTAGATTCTGATGATAAGACGTCTTTGTTAGATGAAATTATAGAGACTGAAAAATTGATTTCTGAGAAATTCAATCATACTATTCATCCCCAAATTTTAGAAAAACTAACCCAATCTATTCAAGATATCACTACCAATCTACAATCTAGTTCTAGTGGGCAAAAATCAAAAGAAGAAATTGAAAATGAAGCAAAACAGTATGAAGAACTACGACAAAAAATGAGTACCAAAGAATTTGTAGAACAATACGGTAAAGGATTCTCTAATGATTAAAGAGATTGCACAAAATCTTGTTAATTTAAAAAAAGAATTTGCAATAACATACGATGGAACAAGTCAAATTCAAGAAGTAATTCCTATTTTAAAATCTAAAAAATTTCCCATTGATGATTTGGATTCACTTCATAATTTTGCAAAAAATAACCCTATCTATTACAATTCATATGAAAAAACAATCTGTGATGTTCCTTGTGTTGTGTATGAAGGTGACATTAACAAATATTGGTTAAACAGCATTCAATACGGTTCTAGTCGTGCACCATTCTCTCCAACATGGATTTTATCTGCATACATTTCTTCACTTTATGCCAAATCTCTTGGGCATTGTCAAGCGATTGATATTGGTTCAGGTGATGGACGAATTGCATATTGTGCTAAAATTTTGGGACTTGATTCGTACAGTATTGAGATTGATGATATGTTAGTTGATTTACAAAATATTGTTTCTGAATCTGCTGGTGTAAATTTTAATCCAAATTGTTCTGATGCAATTACATTTGATTATTCAACATTTGATCTAAGTAATCCTGTATTTTTTATTGGTGGTTTGGCTCAGATGGGAGGAGTGGCATTGGCAACTGGAATTCTTGAAAATCCTCAGTTAACTCCTGTAAAGAAAAACACTGGACTGGTTCTTGCAGGAACCGTATCTCAAAAATATGCCTCTGATCTGATGAATCATGCGGGCTGGGGAACCCTAATTAATAAATTCTCACTTGATGTAATTGGCACTGTAATTTTACCTGCAGTATGGACTTTCAAAGAAACTGATGATACTCATTATATATTTACAAAATTTCAGAAATAGTAATCCAAATTAAGCGTAAATCTCTCATTTTTTTTGGACTCGTTGCATAGCTTGGATAGTGCGATTGCTTGCGGAGCAATAGGTCGCCGGTTCGAATCCGGTCGGGTCCGTATACCATCATGGTCCTAAAATAGTCCCACTTTCATGGCATGATGCGATGGAAATTTCCTTAGAAAGCATAGCAGAAGTAGAAGATCCATATCATGCATTTGTTGATTATATCCAAAATAGATATGCCTAAACTTGATTGATTTTGTATCTGATTGGGACTTTTTTTAGATACAACTTACTATACTGGTCAGGTCGAGTGATGAGAATACTTTCATCTAATCTGTATTAGATGAATAATTTTTAATTTTAAATACTATGTTTAATCTGTTACTCGACCAATTAATGGTGAATGATCAGATATTTCTCTTGCAAATTTCCTTCTTTCACTTTCAGTATCTAAATTATTCCACCCATCAACCTCAATTTCCCAAATCTTGCTTTCATTTTCACTAATCCACCTCTCAAATTTCAAACCACTACTTGCAATCACATGATCCAAATCACTATCCGGATATCTGCCACTTCCTTTCCATGTGAAATCAAATGATTTTTCCAACATCTCCATTTTAGCGTCTTTTGCATCTTGTTTTAGATTGTCTAATTCCTTTTTTGCTGAGACTTTTCGTCCTTCATCTTTTCCCATCACATTCAAGTCTCCTAATACAATTAAACGAGATTTTTTGTTCTGAATTTTCAATTTTTTGAGTGCCGAATTTAACTTCCATATTTTTTTGTACATATCTCGCCTGTTGTTGTAATCATTTGTAGTACCACCTGAATCAAGATGTAAAAATAAAATATTATGAAAAAATCTGTCCCCTCTTTGTTGGAAACTAACTAATCCACCGGGACGTAGATTTTCTGAGGCTGCAAGATCCCTTTGCTGTGTATAAAGAACCTGTTTGAAATACCCACGTCTCCATCCAACCAAAATCTCAATATTCATTTTAGTATAAGTAAAAGCAAAATCATAATCTGGAAAATAATCCGTTACTAGACTTCTAGCTGAACCTCTAGCCTTGAATTCTAACAAACCAAAAACATCTGGATTGTGCTCATAGATTTTCTGAGCAACTTTTTTAGTCCTTTCTTTATTATCCGTCTTGAATTTTTCAACATTCCATACAAGAAAAGTAAATCCCAATGATTTCTATAATCATATAATAATAGATAAATGATTTCATAAAATATTATCTAGATTATATAGAATTTACACTAATCAAAATAATTATCATAATCTGAATTAGATAAATTATTTTCTACTAATTATATTCAACATTTTGTATCTAGAAAATATCTGTGCCTTCTATTGATCAAGACTTCATTTGTTGATAATGTTTACATTTCTTAGAATCCTTATGTCTTGATTCATAGACATTTTTGCTCATGACATATCCACATTCTGGACACGTAACCTTCTCATTTTTAGAGTGGAGCATGAAAAAACTGTGTGTATCCTAGAATTTATGCTCTTCTAAATTGTAAGCTTTTCTTAGAAGTGTAAATAAATGCTAGTTTTAATTTCAAAATCATATTTATTAAGAAAATCTCTGAAAATAACCATATTGGCTCAAACAAAAGACGAAGTATTCAGTTTACGTTTTACAAAAGATCATGCAGCATTGATCAAATCTCTTGCAAAAGAACAAAATCTTTCTCCTACTAAAACTGCAGAAAATATAATTAATAATCATATTGATGTGTTGAGCAAATGTTTCAAACGTCAAGATATGATAATACAACGTGCAGAAATTAAGAAACTATACAATAAATTTTCTAAAAAAGAATTAGATCCATGGATTAAAACAAAATACGAACCAACAGTTTCATGTATGCAATTGTTTTCTCCAATGCTACAATTTGAAGAAATGATTGATACGATGAGTATTTGGTTCAAACAAAATGGACATCATTTGTATTATGATGATAAAGATGGGGTTCGAACTATAGTTTGTGCTAATAGTGACATGGGGTATAATTGGCTTTATGTAAATGGAATGATATACTACAAAATGTTCAATGATGCTAAATATTACACATCTGACTTTAAATCCACTGATGATGAATTTGAATTTAAAATAAAAATACCAAAACAATTAGAATGATTTCTAAAAATTATTTTTAGGATTGGTTTGAAATCAAATTGACACATAATGAAAATCTAAAACCACGCAATGTTCCAACAAAACAAACTATTGTTTTGAGAACTAAACTATTGCCTCAAGATGTTGTGGATGTTATAGAAAAGAAAAAAACATCCCTTTTTGGTTCCTCCCTAAGACGACCAAAACCAGATGAAATAACAGTTGAAACCTCGCAACTCTTCTTGGAGCAAGTAATTTTTGTTTTGGGATACTATTCTATTGATTTTAATCGTAATGTATCATATGTAATCAAAGTAGAACCTGACGTTAAAGAAGTAATTATCGGTAATGAGAAATTTCCAGTTTTAAATAAGTCTGGAATGTGGAAAAATATTGGGAAAAAAATGAAGCATGGTGTTGGAATAACAAAGCAAGATTTAGAAATTAAAGTAACAGAAAATGCAGTAAAAAGTATTTCTGACTCTTTGTATTTGGATAATAATGGATTGGAAACCACTTTTTCATACAACACAAATTCTGATGCAGTTGAGAATTATGCCCAACGAACACTTGATGTGAACAAAGATCATATTAGAAAAATAGAACTAACTGATGATGCAATTTTTTTAAAATTAGCACAGAAACTCAAAGATGATATGTCCTTAGATGTCAAAATTAAACATGAAGAATTTGTTGTAATTGAATTTCGTGAGATATTTGTTCCAATTTATGAGGCAAAATGTTATGACAAAAAGCAAACAATTACAATTGCCAGAGTAGATGCAATAACTGGGAAATTCCTCTAGTGTTATAGATTCACATGTGTGAGATACTGTTTTTCAAATCATCAAAAGATTGAGAAATGATCTTGATATCTCTGATATCTATACTGTGTAATTATTGTATCGTAATCTATGGTGAATAAAAAAAGAATATCTGTTGTATTCAGCTATAACGATAATTTCTTTGACTATTAGACTGTAATATTTTGTAATTTGATAATTAATTATACATGACAACAAAAATTCTCATACTGGGAGGTGGATTTGGGGGCATAAACGTTCTCAAATTAATTCAAAATAAATTCAAAAATAACTCAAATATTCGAATCAGTATTGTAAGTCAGGATAACTACTTTCTTTATACTCCCATGTTGCCCCAGGTTTCTTCAGGATTAATTCATCCAAATGACATTACAGTTCCAATACGTAAAATGTGTAAACAAGCCGAATTTTACCATGCAATAATATCTTCTATAGATTTAGAACAAAAGCTAGTTATCATTACTAGAACCTTTGATGGAAAAGTACATGCACTTGATTATGATTATTTGGTAATTGCTCTTGGAAGTAATACTAACTTTTTTGATAACAAAAATATTGAAAAACATTCTTTTATAATTAAAACTGTGGAGGATGCAGTCTCTATTAATTCACAAGTAATCAATATGCTTGAAAGTGCGGCCCAAACTTCAGATGAGGATTTTAAAAAAGCATTGATGACATTTACCGTTGTTGGTGGTGGATTTGCAGGTGTGGAGACAATGGGTGAAATAAATCAACTTGTTCGAGACTCTGTTAAGAATTTCTATCCTAGTATAGGTGAAGAAAATATTTGTATGAATTTAGTTGCATCTAAAGAACTCATTTTACCTGAGCTTGGACCAAAGCTTGGAAGAATAGCTGGTAATTATCTAAGTAAAGTTGGAGTTAATGTACTAACTAATACTAAAGCAGTAGATGCAGGAGAAGATTTTGTTACATTAGATAATGGTGAAATCATTCCCTGTATGACGTTAATTTGGGCTGCGGGAACAGACATTGATCCTGTTATATCTGAATTAGAATGCCTGCATCATAAGTCAGGGAAAATCAGAGTAGATGAATATTTGAGAGTTCTTGAACATGAAAATGTTTTATCTTTAGGGGATTGTGCATTAATTAAAAATCCTGTAACTGGCGGTGCATATCCTGCAACTGCTCAAAACTCAATCCATCAAAGTGTTACAGTTGCAAATAATCTGTATTTTGCAATTACTGGTAAAACAGATTTGCAAAAATTCTCTTTTAAAAGTAAAGGAATGATGACCACCTTAGGTAGAAAAATTGCTATTGCAGTAATGTTTGGTTTACATATTACTGGTCCCACTGCGTGGTTCATTTGGAGAACGTATTATTTGTCTAAATTACCAATGCTTGAAAAAAAATTTCAAGTTGCTACTAGCTGGATGGCAGATTTATTATTCAAGCGTGATTTAACATTCATTGGATTAATTAAAAATAAATCTCTTACAAAAGTTGATGTTAAATCAGATAGTCCATCAGTGAAAGATTTTTTTAAAGACGTGTAAATTACATCTATCTATCTCTAGATATCCTTAAGTCATTTGAGTGAAATTAGAAAAATTATTGATCCTAAGTGGAATCTTTTTCTTTCCCAAAAAAAGTCAGTATTTCTTATGTTTCATTACAATAGTCAATTTTTTAGTTATTCTAATTCTCATCTTTGAGATTCATAATGAACATTTATCATTATTTTTCACTAATTATGAATATGGAAAAAATATGTCATTGTTGTGCAAAAAAATTCTCTAATAGGGCAAGTAATTTTTGTTGCAGTGATTGTGCCAAAAATTTTAGTTATTCTAGTAATCTTTGTTCTATAATTAAAACAAATTAGATTTTCTACTTATCTGTATCATTTTATTCCTAAAATGGCGGGTGTTCCTCTTTTGGATTCAATTCTTAAGGAATGATTCCTTTATCTGATCATGGGTGATATCATAATCCGAGATGCATCCGACAAAGATATCTCTTTACTTCTTGGATTATTGTATGATCTTGGGCGACCAAAACCACAAAAAGATTCTGATGTTGAAACATTTCGTAAATTAGTCACAAAATATGTTGGAGATTCAAACAAAACAATCTTTGTTGCAGAAATTGATGATGTAAAAATCGTTGGTATGGTAAGTGTAATATTTTTGCCAAGACTAAACCAACTTACTTTGGAGATGTATATTCCAGAGTTAATTGTTTTAGAAAATTATCAAAAACAAGGAATAGGGAAAAAATTAATCAATTCTTGCATTACTCTTGCAAAAGAACAAAAATGTCATAGGATAAGACTAGAATCTGGAAATCAGCGAAAAGAAAGTCACGAATTTTACAAGAGTTTGGGATTTGAACAACATGCATATTCTTTTACAAAGAATCTAGATTGACCCAAAAAATTCAATTAAAAATTCTATAAATATCTTCAATATAACAGAAGGTTCGTAATCTAACTGCCGATTACTAAAATGAAATGATATTTCCACAAATGGTAATATTTGGTTTTGTTTGACAACCATACAAAAAAATCAAAGTTCATCAATTCAAAAATGAGTAAGGCCACTACTATGTGATGGCTGAAAGAATTACAATCATGCTAAATAGTGAAATTGCAAAAAAGTTACGAAAGTTACAGGCAAAAAAACTACTAGAAACATCTTCAACAGTTAGCTTTTCAAGAATAATAAATGAAGTTCTAGAAAAAGGTCTAAAATAACCTTAAAATTTACTTTTTGGATGATTTGTTTACTTTTGACTTGTGAATAGTTCGAACATGTCTTCGTAAGTTACCATGACCATTCAGACGTTTTGTACAATGTGGGCATTGCATCCGTTCAGCCATTAATACCACTCATACTTTATATGAAAATCATACATTCAAATATGAATTTATTCCCCAATCTCCTTCTTGGTTCTTCTTCTTTTTCTTACCTATTTGTGCCTCATTTTGTCCCAAAAAAGTGAGATTTTGAAGATTGATGATGTGAAACTAGAATGTTTTTGTTTTTCTAAGAAATATTGTAACTGATGTCATATAGCACCCTGTTGCAATAAATTCTGAAATCAACGATGCAATGTATGGCTCTATTCCAATTTCCAGAAAATAATACAGTGTTGGCCATCTTACTGCAAGATAAATCATCTCTCCAACTCCAAACGATGATAGTAAAGTCAGTATTTCCTTTTTAATTAAACTTGACTTCATGGATTTGTAGCGTGCTTTATTATCTTGATAAAATAATCCTGAAAAAATTCCAAAATAAACCACATATCCAAAAATTATTGTAAATGTTGTGTTAAGATAACTCTCATACCCTGATAACATTTGAGCAAATACGGCAGACAATGTTGCAGAAATAGCAAAACAAATTAGAAAATTTCTATTAATTTGTAGTAATTGCTGATTTAACTTCATAATTTTTGTGAAAATTGATAACTAATATTCTATATGAATAATCATTAAATTATGAATCGATGTAACTGGGCAAAAGATGAACCCAACACTACTTATCATGATAAAGAATGGGGGCGACCACAACATGATGATACAAAACTCTTTGAATTTCTAATATTGGAGGGTGCACAAGCTGGTCTTTCATGGACAACTATACTCAAACGTCGAGATGGATACCGCAAAGCATTTTCTGATTTTGATGTACTCAAAGTTTCAAAATATACACAAAAACGAGTAGGAAAACTACTCCAAGATGAGTCCATAATTCGAAATAAACTCAAAGTAAATTCTGCAATAAACAATGCAAAACAATTCCTCAAAGTTCAATCTGACTTTGGTTCATTTGATGAATATCTTTGGGGCTTTGTGAATCACAAACCAATCAAAAATAAATTCAAAAAACTCTCTGACTTGCCTGCATTCACTGAAATTTCAGAAAAACTAAGCAAAGATCTAAAAAAACGTGGATTTAGTTTTGTTGGGCCTACAATTTGTTATGCTCTAATGCAGGCAATAGGCATGGTAAATGATCATACTACTCAGTGTTTTATGCATGGAAAATAATTTTATTCCCCAACAAAATTGAGAAGTCATGGCAGAAGGAAAATTTGCAACATCAGTTTCTTGCATGGATGGCAGAATTCAACTTCCACTGTCAAAATGGATCAAAGAAAATTACTCTGTTGACTATGTTGATACGATTACGGAACCCGGTGTAGACAAAAATATTGTTAATGTGTCTGAATCAATCAAAACTAAAGTTGGAATTTCCATTAATGCTCACAAATCTGAACTGGTTGTTGTATCTGGTCATTATGATTGTGCTGCAAATCCTGTCTCTGATGAAGAACATATCACTCAAATCAAAAATGCAGTTGAAGTAATTTCTTCGTGGAATCTGGGTGCCAAAATTGTTGGTGTATGGGTTGATGGTTCTTGGAATATCAATACTGTATGATATAATGAATTCAAAACTTTCCCAATTCTCAAAGACTGCTGGTCCTGGGATATTATTTGCGTGTACTGCAATTGGTGTTTCACATCTCATCCAATCTACCCGTGCTGGGGCTGATTTTGGATTACTAATGATTGGATTTGTAATTTTAGCTCTGGTATTGAAATATCCTTTTTTTGAATTTGGATCTCGTTATGCCAATGCAACAAATTCCAGTATGATTGATGGATACAAAAAACTTGGAAAGCCTGCATTATGGTTATACTTTTTGTTAACAATTGGTTCAATGTTTTTTGTCACTGGTGCTGTTGGGTTTGTAACTGCAGGCTTTTTTGAAAATCTTTTTGGAATTGATTTTCTTGGTGAATGGACTGTAATTATTTTGTTTGCAGTATGTGTAACAATCTTGGCTGTTGGAAAATACAATGCACTTGATAGTTTAATTAAAATTGTTGCAATTGTATTACTTGTTTCTACTGTAGCTGCATTTGTTTTAGTATTGTATGCTGGTCCTGTAGAGCCTGTTGATGGATTTATTGAAAATGAATTGTTAACAGTATCTGGAATCTTTTTTTTATTGGCTTTGATGGGTTGGATGCCAGCTCCTCTTGATATTTCAAGCTGGAATAGCTTGTGGACTCTTGAGAGAATTAAACAATCAAATTACAAACCAAAACTAAAAGAGACTTTATTTGAATTCAACTTTGCATATTTGATCACAGCTATTCTTGCAATAATGTTTGTAACTTTTGGAGCCTTCATATTTTATGGATCTGGTGAGGAATTGCCAAACAATAATGCACTCTTTGCAAATAAAGTAGTATCCATGTACACTCAAACAATTGGGAATTGGAGTCATGTGATAATCTCAGCTTCAGCATTTGCAGTAATGTTTGGAACCATAATTGCAGTATTTGATGGATATTCACGCTCATTGAAGAGAACTATTGAATTACTTTTTATCAAAAATGAGAATGATTCAAAATCACATTCTCGTCTTTTGTATCTAATTCCGCTTTTAGTAATTGCTATTGGTTCTCTTATAGTAATTTTCCAATTCGGTGATAATCTCAAAGAATTAGTTGATTTTGCAACTGTTTTGTCTTTTGTGGTGGCCCCTATTATCGCAATTTTTAATTTAAGATTAGTTACTGGAAAATTCCTTAAAAAAGCATATCATCCATCTATGATTTTAAAAATTTTGAGTTTTGCAGGAATAGTATTTTTGTCAGGATTTGCAATATTCTTTTTATTTACCAAGTTTTCTTCATAATACTTTAAATTTAATGAACACTGTTTCTTTTTGTGAAACTTTCTCCTAAAATGAAAAAAGCACTAAATGATCAAGTTGCACTAGAAGGACTTGCATCAAATAGTTATCTGGCAATGGCATCCTGGTGTGAAGTGACAGGATACAAAGGTGCTGCAGATTATTTCTATGCACAATCTGATGAAGAGAGAACTCACATGATCAAAATTGTTCATTTTCTAAATGATATGGGAAATGCAGCTACAATTCCTGCAATCAAAGCTCCGGCTGCGTTATACAAATCTCTTGAAGGGTTAATCAAGACTGCTCTAAAAAATGAACAAACAGTAACTATTGCAATTCATAAAATGGTCGAAATCACACAAAAAGAAAAAGATCACTCTACCTATGCATTCTTGGAATGGTTTGTCAATGAACAAGTTCAAGAAGAAACAAAGTTTGAAACATTGTTGCAAAAGTTTGATCTAATAGGTCGTGATAAAATAGCAATTAATGAAATTGATAAAATACTTGCCGTAGAAGCTACAACTCCAGAACCTGCTGCCTAGAAAACATTCTAAAATAATTAATACTCTATTATTTTCAATTATTTTATGACTGTAATTGTAACTCGAAAACCTGGTGGAATTACACAATTATTCAACACAGAAACTGGTATAGTCACTTACAAATGTAGGGCAGAGTCTGCATACATGCTCATTGAAGCTTTTGGTGGTATTGTAAAATTTCCTCAAAAAGGATCAATGGTTACGGTAACTGGACATGTTACATCTTTAGATTCATGTGATGTTCTAAAAAAGGGACATTCTGAATACAAAGATGCTTTGATTGCAATAATTTCTGCACATAAAGAATTTTCTCAAAGTGTTTCTGATTCATATCGAAAAGAAATTACAGAACTTGAAAACAAACTATCTGACATCTAATTTTTAAATTCTTTACACTTACATCCTCTTACTAGACATTTTCCGTATCCATCCATGTGTATGGAATTATCATGGTAGCATCCAATTTCTTTATTACTGCATTTCATGTTTTAGTTGATTGTCAATTCTCTGCTGTTTCGTTATCGTGGATTCTACCGATATGTATTGCCAGATTTACGACACTATTGCCAAAGTCTTCACCACAAAATTTACAATGAAATGTATATTGATTTGACAAGACTGATGATTGATTTTTGTATTATTAAAAAATTCCCTAGTTTTTTGTAAATTTACCCATAAATCATACAATGCTCACATTCACAAACTTCTTGTTGTTTTGCTTTTTTCAAACATTTTTTGTGTTGACCAGCTTGGCATTGATTACATACTTCTTCTAAATTCTCAACTTTTGTGTATTTTTTAGATTGATCAAATCCAAAAC
>Ga0233434_1003389_pt1 | contig 13018 bp, 10 predicted proteins | sample SI_122_August201_4_FD_182738 | JGI IMG/M metagenome (GOLD analysis project Ga0233434, IMG submission 182738) | Seawater microbial communities from Saanich Inlet, British Columbia, Canada - SI_122_August2016_120_MG | ecosystem: Environmental > Aquatic > Marine > Inlet | place: Canada: British... | reverse complement strand
TCAAAAAAATGAGTCCGTATCAAACCTGCATAGAACCACATACAAAGCCTTCCCCTTTATTCCTTCGCTTAAGAGAAGTTGCCGATCGCACCGCGATGGGAGCTTCTACTATCCTCGCATGGGAGAAGATGGAAAAGTTCCCGAAGGCAATACGCCTAAGCCCTGGTAAAAGAGTTTGGCTTGCATCAGATGTTGAAAACTGGGTTCATCGATTGGCAGCAGAACTAAACGAAGCGAATCCTAAAGACAACGTAAAAATAGAGTTCGACCTAGCGAGTGCGAGGCCGACCGAATGAAGGCGAATTCACAGAGCACAAATCAACAGGAAGAAACCATCAAACAAGTCTGGAATTACCTTCTGAGGGAAGGCGATCCCGTTATCGAGTTGCGAGGCATTCACCCAGAAGGCAGCCCGCCGAAGGTGCAGCACTTCTGCGATTCAAACTACTCCAGCTTTACAGAGCTTAAGACAGCATTTGAAGAGCAAGCCTTAGCCCTCAACAATGAAGGGCTCAATATTTACAGCACATTGAACTCTATAAAGCCCGATTTCTGCGGCAAGGCAGCGAAAGACCAGGATGTACAGTCCCGACGCTTACTTCTAATCGACATCGATCGCAGCGGTGATACGAAACAGCCTGCTAATGAAGAAGAGGCGGAATACGCAAAAACCCTGGCTCAAGAAGTCTCAACCTATCTTGGAATCCTCGGATGGCCAGACCCTACCAGAATGATGTCTGGCAATGGTCACCACCTGTATTATCGGCTCACTGAAATTGAAAACAATGCGGAAACAAAAAACCTAATCAAGCGAACTCTCCTCAACCTGGCGACTCGGTTTAACACGCCAGAGGTAAGCATTGATACCAGCGTCTTTAATGCAAGTCGAATTACAAAGATTCCTGGAACGATCGCTCGTAAAGGAGTCGAATCAGAGAGTCGGCCCTATCGAATGGCTGTCGTCCTGTGACCTACGTCACTAAGAAAATGTTGTTGGATCTAAACGAGAAATTGGAAGAGGAAAATTCTTCGGCTGAGCTACAACACAGCAACTTGCTTGATGAAGACCTCAATATCTTAGAGGTCGATGAGTCAACAAGACTGGAAGTCGCACTTTCCAAAATTTCCTCCGATGTCCCAAGGGGCGATGGCACGATCGATCTGGCCACTTTGGACAACTATTGGCTGGGCATGGTTTGGGCAATTCGCAGTCATAATTTGCCTGATGGAGAACAGCTAGCCCGACAGTGGTCAATGCAGAGTGATCTTCGGTTCACCGAAGAAGGCTTTAGAGACGCATGGAATGCATACGACTCAACCCATGAAAATCCAATCGGAATTGGATCAGTTTACAAATTAGCGCAGGAGTTTGATGCGCGAAAAAACAAACTTAGCTTTCTTGAAAAGCTAAGAGGTTGGTCTTCAACCGGCGAATCAGAAGCAATGGAGAAAAAAATGCTTGAGGACAAGTTTGTCCTCGATGATCTTGCTTTGTTGGGTCAATGGACAAATTTCTATGCGAGTCATGGTGTTGGCAAAACATTGATGACTATCAGGCTTCTTAAGGATGCTATCGAAAGCGGTGTTTTAGACGGGCGACAAGTGTTCTACGTCAATGCGGACGATAACTACAAAGGTTCAGTTGAAAAACTAGCGATAGCAGAAGAGCTTGGTATCGAGATGCTGCTTCCACACAGAAATGATTTCGATCCGGATATGCTCGTAAGCGAAATGAGAGAGGCGGCTAAAAAAGACGAAGCTAGGAATATCATAATTGTGCTAGACACTTTGAAAAAGTTTGCGGACCTAATGGATAAAACAAAAGGTACGGCTTTCGGGAAGGTAGCCCGGCATTTTGTTCAGGCTGGAGGCACATTGATCTGTCTCGCGCATACTAATAAGCACAAAGACTCTGATGGCAAGAGTGTTTATTCGGGAACCACTGATATTGCGGACGATTCCGATTGCGTTTACATCATTGACAAACTCGACGAAGACCAAGTTTCTGGCAGCCAAACAATTGTGTTCAGGAACGAAAAGTCTCGGGGCAATGTGATCGATGAAAAAAGCTTTAGCTACTACAAGCACCAAGGTGCTCCATACGCAGATTTCCTGGAGACGATTGAAGCCATTGACCCGGAGGCTGCAGAACTAGCAAGGAAAACTGCAGAGAGCTACAAACGGCTTAAAAAAGATAATCGAATAGTAGGATCAATAAAAGAAGCATTGGAAGAAGATAAAACCTTAGCCCTGACTAACCTCATGGAAATAGTGCATGAGCGATCGGGCAGGACTATAGCAGATTGCCGAGAAGTTGCGGATCGATACAGTGGAGATCACTGGGATGAGTTTGTATTCTGGAAAATCTCTTCAGGAATAAATAATCGTAAGGCTCTCGCTGTTCTGCCCAACCCCTTTGGAAACCCAAAAACCCAAAAACCGGAAGAACCGAGCTGAGTCGCTATGGATTGCACCTCAATAAGAGACGGTTTTTGGGTTTTTGGGATTTTGGGTTTAGAGGGACCCCTATGGGCCAAGAGGCAAAAAAAGTCGGAACGCTAATCGGTTGGGGGGCACCCCCCCTAAAATCATATGGGGCTCTTGAACCTAGTCTATTAGACCATTCACCTCGAACGATCATGGGTAAAAAAGATTCTCAATACAGGCGCATACAGGCCACAGAAAATCGAAAGGACAATAGCTCATGGAAGACACCGACAAACATAAGTCTCTTTGTGGCGCAAAAACACGGACTGGTCACGCTTGCCGTAAGCCTGCTTTGAAAAGAAAACGGCGGTGCCGACTGCATGGCGGTGCTTCGACTGGCCCGAAAACAGCCGAGGGAAGAGCGCGAATCGCCGCAGCTCAACTGAAGCACGGTAGGTACGTCAACTGGCGTGAGCGCCGGGAAAAGGAGAAAGCTTATTTCAGGCAGATCCGAATGGTGATGGCCCAGGCTATAGAGGCGGGGTTGATTAAGGATTGAGCCGACAGACACGACATACCATGGGTGTTTGTCTTGTCTGTCCGGATTTCTAACACCCAAGTACTGCAGGAGTCTCAACCCTGAAACCTGAAACCTGAAACCTGAAACCTGAAACCTGAAACCTGAAACCTGAAACCTGAAAACTGAAACCTGGGGATACCGGGGAAGTGATTCAGGCCTATGTGGTGCCATATGGGCTGACGACTTACAGTCAGTACCGTCTGGCGCATTTCTGTTTCAAGCAATTCTACTTGCCCGCCTTGTTATCGAATAGTAGACTATACGTCTAGTTTTTGGTGCTCGGGGAGATTTCAATGTGTCAGATTGTCCAATCTAGTTCGATCTTATTTCGTTGGGGCTCTGCGTTAGCTGCCTTGCTGCTGGCAACCCACGTTTCTGCGACCTCCGATTATCGCGGAGTGATGGAGTTCCAGGAGTATTGTGCCTCGTGTCACGAAACACCTGCACCGGGCACGAAAGTTCCCACTCGCGCCGAGTTAAAGGCCATGCCTCCGACTAAGATTTATGAGTCCATGACGGTTGGCAAGATGAAGCCTAATGCCGAAGGGCTCACTGAAAAGCAGATGCGCAGAATCGCTGAATGGCTGAGCGGGCGACCACTGGTCGATATCGACCTGTCCGCCGCTGCCATGACCAATGCATGCACTGACAACGCGAAGTTGGGTAACCCACTGACCGGTGCACGTTGGCTTGGATGGAGCCCCGATCAGACCACGAGCGCGCGCTTCCAGTCCGCTGACTCGGCGGCTCTCGATGCAGCAGAAGTGCCAAACCTGAAACTCAAATGGGCCTTCGGTCTGCCGGGAGCTGCGTCGCTGCGAAGCCAGCCCGTCGTCGGTGGCGGGTGGTTATGGGTGGGCAGTGATAATGGCATGGTGTATGCGTTGGATGCTGATACCGGTTGTGTGCATTGGTCGTTTGAGGCGAAGCGGCCAGTGATTAGTACGATTACTATCGGCCCTATGAGGGATTCGCCGGGTCGTTACGCCGCATACTTCGGCGATTTCGGCGCCAACGTGTATGCAGTTGATGCCGAGACTGGAAAGCAATTGTGGACCACACGAGTAGAGGAACATCATGCGGCGGCAGTCAGCGGGTCCGTAGTTCTGAACCCCACAGGCGATCGTCTCATCATTCCCGTTGGCTCGTGGGAAGAGCCCATGGGAGTTTCCCCCAGTTACGAATGCTGTACTTCTCGAGGCGCAGTTGTCGCCCTTGACGCGAAGACGGGCAAACAGATTTGGAAGACGTATACGCTAACTGAAGAGGCGAAGCCTTTGTGGAAGAACAGCAGCGGTGTCCAGCAATATGGCCCATCCGGTGCAGCAATTTGGAGCGCTCCTACGATCGACACCCGTCGAAACGCCATTTATGTGGGGACATCAAACGCCTACGTTCCCGTACCCGATGGTGGCGCCAGCGACGCCATATTCGCTTTCGCTATGGACAAAGGAGAACTGCTCTGGTCACGCCAGCTTCTTGAGGACGACGCAAACGACTTTGGTTGTGGTGCTACGCCTGAGGAATACCAGAAGAATTGTCCTGGTAAAAAGCCGGGAACTAATGACGACATTGGTGCGTCGCCAATTCTCCATACTCTCAAAAACGGACGCCAAATCCTGATAGCGTCACAAGAAAGCCGCACAACCACGGTGCTCGACCCGGATCGAAATGGTGCCATCATCTGGCAAGGCATTCCCTCGGATCGAAAGACGGCGACCGGCGGAAACCTCGGTCCAGCCGTCGACGGTGAGCTTCTCTACGTGCCACTTGGTTTTGAAGACCATCAGGAGTTCGAAAGTGCTGAGGCCCTTAAAACCGAAGGTGGGCTGGTTGCTTTGGATCCTGAATCCGGCCGTCGCGCCTGGACAATCGTCATTCCCAAGCCGACGGACTGCAAGGATCCAACATCGCGGTATTGCACTTCCGCAAATCAGGCTGCTGTTACTGCTATTCCCGGAGTATTGTTTACAGGATCAGTGGACGGGACGATGCGCGCATTCTCAAGCACCGATGGCGCTCTGCTGTGGTCCTACTCGAGTAATCGCACCTTTGAGACCATTAACGGAATCGAGGCTAGCGGGGGCTCTCTCGGCGGACCCGGGCCTACGGTTGTTGACGGAATGGTTTATTGGGGATCTGGTTATGTGATCTTGGGTACTATGCCAGGAAATGCATTACTCGCCTTCGAGGTCGAGTCCGATTCCACTGAGTGAGTATCTGTTTCCTGTGGTTCGTATTCAGGCGGACTACCGACTGCTGGCTGGCTTCGACAATTCCAGACTGTCGATGTAGGCCGTTATCATTTGCTGCCACTCACGCTTGAGCCCGGCCACCCCATTGGATTTAGATAAAGCGACCGTATCGAGTCCGGTGTAGATAATATGTAACAAGACCCGAGCAATACTCCGGCTCCTGGCGGGGCTGATTTCTGGATGACGAGATCTCAGCTCTTCTGCCATTACCTGGGCTGAACGCAAATGCCCTTGAAGCCTTGGCTCATTGAAGTCGGGGCTATATTTGTTGGCTTCATAAAACTCCACGATATGACCATGTTTTTCCCAGACTTTTTGAAGCCGACGCTCAACCCTGGACACATAGACAGCAAACTCAAGTTTGTCTTCACCAGGCTTGGGGGTGGTTTGTTCGTCAATTTCCAGCAGCGCCCTGTGCATCACTGCCAGGAATACAGATCGTCTGTTTTCAAAAAAATGGTACAGCGTCCCTCTTGCAACATCTGCAGTTTCCATGATGTCGTCGACACTGATTTCTTCGTATCTTCTTTCTCCCAACAGGGTTTCACTGGCATCGAGAATATTCGTCACCCGATCCATACCACGCGCCTGAGCCGGTTGTTTTTTCATGCCCAATAGATTGAGTGGTTTGATCTGTAGTCTCCCTGTCCAGCTGCGCATCGTATCAGTCGACGCCTGGCTTTTGAATACCTCCCGTGGTTTCTCGAGTGAAATTGGATTATGAGTCTAGTTTAAGTTATAACGTCGGCTGAACACTCAAAATTTATCTGGAGGTTGATTGTGCTGTTCCGTTCCTTGATCGTTGGACCGGGCAAAATCTCGATGCATAGTATGTTGGTGGGGTTTCGCGTCGTCGCCCTGTGGATCGGCGCAGCATCACTAGTCATTCCCGTTGCAGGACTTGCTGACGGACCGAACCCGTCGGATTATCCGGCGCTCTCGACTAAACAGATGGGCCATGTTCGCCACATGATCAACATGGCGAACGACCTGCCTGGGGATTTTTCCCTGCTGGGTCAGATGGATCCCGTTTACCACATGAGCTTTCACGCCTACCAGTTTCAGTTCGCATTCGCTGCCTACGCCTTGGCGAGTGCGCACTACCACTACACTCCTGCTCACCGCGATCTCTATCAGGATGCGTCTGCCAGGCTGATCAAGAGAATGATCTACAAGGACGTCTGGGACTACTGGGCGCACGTCAGCAAGTACGATATTACTGGGAGAACCGACGAAGGCGGTGAGAACGTATGGCGTACCGAGGACGACGAGTACGGTTGGATCGATCCCAACATCAAGAAAAACATCATGTACAGCGGTCACCTGCTGCAAATGGTTGGCCTGCATGAGACGTTGTTCGACGACCACCGCTACGATCAACCAGGATCTCTCATGTTTCGCTATGCCCCGCCAGAGTACGGCCAGGATCCTATCGAGATGAAATACGATCACGACCGGCTGACGACGGTCATCTTCGATCAATTTGAGGAAGGTCATTTCCGCGGGATCGAGTGCGAGCGCAACGCCGTTTATGCGGAGTGCAATCAGCACCCGATTCTTGGTCTCATGTCTTACGACCTTGCGCACGGCACCAATTTCTCGCCCGAGGTTAAAAGTAATTTCAAAAAAGTGATGGTCGAACGGAATTATATTGACCCCGAAACCAAAACCACGATGTATTTTCTGAAAGTCAGAGAAGACGAGGTCATTCCGGCGAGCTATGCGTGGGCTGATGGTTGGAACGGCCACGCCCAGCACGTCTGGGACAAGCAGTTCATAGAAGAAATCTACCCCCATCAGCTAGAGCGTTATATCCCGTCCATGTTGGAAGGCGTTCCCGGGGAGGATATGGGCTATACCGCTTCCTTCGACTTTGGCTGGTTCGCTCTTCTAGCCTCCGAGGTCGGTGATAGCGAAACGGTTCAGATAATGACCGACTATGCGGATGCGCACTTCAAACCAACCTGGATGGACGGGGGCTTACTGTACCCGAATACCGCTGACTACCTGTGGAACTTCAGTCGGGACGAAAAAGGTTTCATCCAGAATGTCGGACCTGTGACAGGGAACGTACTGGTCGGATTTGCACGTATCAATCCGGCAGATGGGCTCTGGCACATCTACAATGAGCCTTTTAATCAATCGCACTTCGCTGAGCCGCACATCACCGATGTGGAGTATCTCGAGGCCAGTGTCACGCGGGCTGTCTACGACGCAGAAAAGGACGCACTGATCGTAACCCTCGCGCCAGGGCCTGTGAAAAGCGAAACCACGTCTTTCACGGTCCGCCAGCTGGATTCAAAGAAGCACTATACGCTTGTCAGAGATGGCAAATCTCTGGGCAGGATCAGTGCAAGTAGAGGATCCACGCTGCCCGGCACCGAGTGGCTCATCGACGGTTCGCTACGAATCACCACCGAGCTGGACGAACCACACTCTTTCGTATTGAAGGCAACGCCGACCAACGTGGCTGCTCGCTAGCGGGGGTAGACCGTGGGTAAATTCGTACGAAGCGTGTTTACGATTGCAATCGTGTTGACTGCAACAGCGTGCGGCGAAGGCGACACGGATCGGGCTTCCATCGAGGAGGCCACGCCCAAGCAGGTACGACAATACCTCCTCGAGCACCCGGAGTTCGTTCTTGATGACCCCGAAATCGGCAAGGCGATCGGTCGAGTTCGGTCGCTTCGTGAGCGCGAGCGTGCCGCTTCGCAGCGCAGATCCATTCTCGAAGAGAGAGCCGAACTCCTGGCTTCACCTTTGACACCCTTTTCTGGCGATGCGGACTCTCTGGTGACTTTCATCGAGTTCTACGACTATCAATGTTCCCCCTGCAAAGCCAACTATCCAGAGCTCCAGCAAGTGAAGGCAACCGAGGCGAATGTGCGTTTCGTCTACGGCCAGCTTCCAATCTACGGCGGTCACTCGATCATGGCTGCGCGCGCGGCCATCGCTGCTCACAGGCAGGGTCTCTTTGAGCCCTATCACGCCGCTTTGATGACGGCGAACACGCCTCTCGATATGGATTCGCTCTACGCCACGGCAGCCAACGTCGGCCTCGATCTCGAGAAGCTGCGAGTGGATATGCGTGATCCCGGGGTCCTTCGGTATCTGGAAGAGATCCGACTCCTCGCGGAGTCGCTTGATGTGACGGGCACACCAGTCTTCATCATCGGAGACGCTATCCGCAGGGGCGGGACGACGGCAGAAGAACTCAAAGCGGAACTCAGGCGCCAGCGCGCTCGGCGTGAAATTGCGACTAAATAAGTGAGGAAATGAGATAGATGAAAATTCGGGCTGCAGTAGTCAGAGAACAATCGGGGCCATTCCAAATCGCCGACCTGGACCTCGCAGATCCAAGAGACGACGAGGTGCTGGTGCGTATCGCGGGCGTGGGGATATGCCACACGGATCTCGTGTGTCGCGACCAGTACTTTCCGGTGCCATTACCCTGCGTGTTCGGTCACGAAGGCAGCGGCATTGTCGAACAAGTCGGCGGTCAGGTCACAGGATTCGAAAAAGGCGATCACGTTGCAATCTCATACCGAACCTGCGGTAGCTGCGAGCCTTGTCTGCAGGGTGAGATCGGCTATTGCCATGAGCTCTATGAGCATAACTTCCTCGGAACACGGCCCGATGGCAGCAGTGCGCTGAGTGAGAACGGCCAGACGGTTCACGGACATTTCTTCGCGCAGAGTTCCTTTGCATCGCACGCGCTATGCCATGCCTCTAACCTGGTCAAGGTCGATCCGAGCCTGCCGCTGGAACTGCTCGGCCCCCTGGGCTGTGGTATTCAGACGGGCGCCGGTGCGGTCATGAACGCGCTAAAGCCACAGGCGGGAACCTCGATTGCGGTCTTCGGCGCGGGTACTGTCGGTCTGAGCGCGGTAATGGCCGCGCGCGTAGTAGGATGCGCGACCATCATCGCCGTCGACATCTCGGCAGACCGGCTCAGAGCCGCGACCGAGTTGGGCGCCACGCACACGTTCGATGCGAGCAACGACGACCCTGTGGTCCGGATTCAGGAGATTTCCGGCTCCGGTGTGCATTATTCCCTGGAGTGCACCGGCATGCCGGAAGTCGTGCGGCAGGCCGTCGACTGTCTGACGCTGACCGGGGTTTGTGGTGTCGTGGGCGTCTCGCCGCTGGGCACTGAGTTCAAGCTGGACATGAACGCAGTGCTGTTCGGTCGCTCGGTACGCGGCATCATCGAAGGGGACAGTGTGCCTCAGGTCTTTTTACCGCGTCTGATCAGCCTTTATCAACAGGGCCGGTTTCCGTTCGACAAGTTGATCCGGACTTACTCATTTTCCGAGATCAACCAGGCGGTTGAAGACGTGGAATCCGGCAAGGCGATCAAGCCGGTGCTGCTGACGGATTGACAGACAGCAAGCAGTATTGGTTGGTAGACAGAAAAACTGGACTAATAGTTTAGTTTAGATTATAAACTAGACCAATAATCTAGAAATTCACAGGGGAAAATCATGTCCAGAAACTCTTTTGGTTCGCTTGCCGTTGGAATTGCGATCGTCATGTCACTGGTTGCTCCGGCAGCTAGTTCGGCACAGAGCTCTGTCATCGAAGAAATCGTCGTCACTGCTCAGAAGCGCGAGCAGAGTTTGCAAGACGTGCCCATCGCTGTGACGGCGTTCAGCGGCGATATGGTCGACGATTTCGGTTTCGAAGACACCCGGGATGTCTTCTACCAGACGCCCAATGTCGACGTAAGCCAGTATTCCTATTCTGCAGGTATCACCATTCGCGGCAATCCCACTTTGAATAATGCCCTGGGTGGCGAAGGCAATGTCGCTCTCTATTTCGACGAGGTATATCGTCCTGTTTCCTTTTACGGCGGCAACGAGATACTGGACGTGGAACGCGTGGAAGTGTTGCGTGGGCCGCAGGGTACGTTGTTCGGACGTAACTCCACATCGGGGCTCGTGCATTTTATATCGCGCAAGCCGACCGAGGAATTCGAGGGTTATGCGAATGTTGAATTCGGTTCATACGAAACGCGCATGTTCGAGGGTGCCCTCAGCGGTCCTCTGAGTGATCAAGTGCGTGGCCGACTGGCGGTCAAGTACCATGAAAACGATGGTTTTCAGAGGAACCAGGGACCAGCCGGCGGCAAGCTGGCCGTTAAAGACAGGTGGGCTGCACGTGGTCACCTGGATATTGATCTCAGCGATGCGGTGAATCTTCTATTATCTGTCGAGGTCAGTGATCTCGATGACATTGGTCAGGCGTTCAATTACTGGGGGCAGCTGGATCCAGTGACATTGACACAATGCGCGCCCAAAAGAATATGGTCTGGTCAATGTGTCGGTGGTGGCGCATATTTCGGCTTGCCTCAGTTTGGGGATCCGGACCCGGATGTTGAGAAACCCTATACAGAGCACGATCCAGACAATGGTGACGGCAAATACACCCTCGAGACGCTGGCAGTAACGGCAAAGTTGAGTTGGCAGCTATCAGACTCTATAGAGCTTGTCTCTATCACGGGCTACGACGGTCACGATCGCTTTTTCAACACCGATGAAGACGGCAGTGCAACGGGTGTGTTTGGCGGGTTCTACCAATACAACGACAGCTACACCACGGATGGGGACCAGTATAGCCAGGAGTTTCGTTTGTCCGGTGCTCTTGATGACACAGATTGGATGCTTGGTCTTTTCTACTATGACAACGAACTCCGCTCGACCAGTCACGTAGAGGCCCTTGAGGGTCTGGTTAGTTTTCAGGTTCCGGGGACGATTTCTGATCTGGAAACGACGTCCTGGGCCGTGTTCGGGGAATATGGCCGGTCGCTAACAGAGACTGTTCGACTCATAGCTGGTTTTCGTTATACAGATGAGGAAAGAGAAGTAAACGTGCTCACCGAAACCATCCCGGGGTCTCAGGGTCTTAGCAATGACAATTTCTCCGGTAGGGTCGGGTTGGAATGGCGACCGGACGATGACTTGTTACTCTACGCTAAGGTGTCGAGCGGCTTTCGTTCTGGCAACTTTGCCTCTGACTTGCTATTCGGCGATCTGGCTCAGTTAAGTCCCGTGGACCCTGAGGAAACGATTTCGTATGAGCTGGGTACCAAGTCGACCTTTGCGGATGGACGCGTGGTAGTGAACGCGGCGGTATTTTATGAGGACGTCTCAGACAAACAAGGGATCGTCTATGATGGCAACGTTGCGGTACCGTCAAGCCTGCTCATCACTGTGGGTGACGCGGACATATATGGCGCGGAACTCGAGTTGTTTTTGCGGCCAATTGACAGTCTGGATTTGAGCCTCGGCTTAGGCTGGCTGGATTCTGAGGTCGATGCTCCTGCGGGGTTTGGCTTCAATGCAGGGTTTGGGACCGGCGCCAATGCGTTTGCGGGTGATCCGTTCTTTCTCGACGGTAGTGAGCTTGGATCAGGCTGGTCGGTCAACGGGGTAGTGCGCTACCACATATCGCTGGCGAGCGCCGGTAACCTGACGTTGCAGGCAGACTACGACTGGCGTGAGGACAGCGTGGGCGAGGACCGAATCAGCTACACGGAGGATCGCTTCCTGGTCAATCTTCGCGTGTTCTGGACGTCTCCCAGTGAACGATGGGAGGTACAAGCCTATGTCGAGAATGCTACCGATGAGGAGTACATCGACAACCTTGGCCCGATCGTTGCGGGTGAAGACTATGCCCTGGGCAACATGGGTTATCCGCAGTGGTGGGGTGTCAAGATCGGCATGAATTTCTAGATTGATGTGGTAACTGATCGGGCAGATCCACGTAGAGGCAGGAGCAGAAATATGACAGAAATCAGGTTGCTAAAGCTGGTGCTCGGCGTCGCACTTGCGGTGCTGTCATTGTCTTCATTGGGTGGAGACGCTGACACATCAACCGCTAACCCACTCCGGCTTGAACCGGAAAAAGTCCCGTACTCAGAGATGAATACCGATATGCCGCCATGGCCTGACGAGGACGTACTTTCGGGTGTGTCCGAGCATCGATACAAAACATTGTATTCAGGCGACATTAACGTCGCGATATACGAAGCTAAACCAATGACTCTGCGAATCAAGGACTACTCCATCGATGAGTTTGTCACGGTGGTGAGTGGCGTACTCGTCCTTACTGCAGAAGGTGGGGCGCCCCAGCGATTTGATGTTGGTGAAAGCGTACTGGTGCCGAAAGGATTTACCGGGACCTGGGAAATGCAGGGTAATTTCCGGGAAATGGTCGTGATCATCAATGAGAACCGTTAGTCGACAATGAGCGATTTTCACCTGCGGAGCTTCGTCCAAGTAAGGTTAGCTATATAGCTCACAGGAGTATTCGTTCATGATCGACTCAATCGGTGGTATTCCTGCAGAAGCAGCGAAACGCTATGGTAAAAAAACTGCGCTGATTTGTCCGGAGCGTACCTTATCTTTTAATGAACTTGAGACGTTGACTAACCGCTGCGCTAACGCCCTGGTTAGCCTGGGGGTAAAGCCTGGAGATCGAGTGACCCTGTATTCTGGCAACTGCTGGGAGTGGGTAGTGAGCTACTACGGGGCCCTAAAGACCGGGGCGGTGATCAATCCAATCAATGTGATGCTGACCCCGGGGGAAGTAGAATTCGTGGCCAACGATTGCGGTGCCAGTGTTGTCATCGCATCGCATGAAAAAGCTATAGCAATCCAGGGCGTAAAAGCAAACTCCACAGTCAAAGAAGTGATCGCGTTTGGTGAGCAGGTTTTGCCAGATGGAATGCTGTCGTTCAATGAGATTCTTGAGG
>Ga0233434_1003384_pt1 | contig 13031 bp, 15 predicted proteins | sample SI_122_August201_4_FD_182738 | JGI IMG/M metagenome (GOLD analysis project Ga0233434, IMG submission 182738) | Seawater microbial communities from Saanich Inlet, British Columbia, Canada - SI_122_August2016_120_MG | ecosystem: Environmental > Aquatic > Marine > Inlet | place: Canada: British... | reverse complement strand
TCCTTCAGCCAATGAATCGGTAATACTTGAAAAAACTGTATTAACGACAACTTCGGTCTGTTTTTTAGTCAGATTAATTTGGTTCGCTACTTTTTCTACTAGTTCTGCTTTGGTCATTTAAAAGTCTCCCCCCCACGGATCAACAATTTTAATGATACTGAAATTCGGATTTGAGGAAGTATAGCATTCGCAAAAGTTAAGTCAAGCCCTTTATTTTAATTGAGTTAAGAAGATTTAAGCCTATAACCGAACAGAAAAAAACTACCGTCGGATGCTAAAAAATAGCCAGAATGAGCATTTTAGGGAAACTCCTTTATTATGGAAGAATCCGTAGTGTCACTTCGACAAACCCAAGTTACGGATCGGGCAGGCTTTCGCTAAAAGAAGGGCTTTCAGATCGAAGAGGGTTGTTTTTGGCAAGACTCTTTCAATTCCCAGGCATTGCGGTAGGTGTCATCTTCCTTCAAAACTTTCTCAAGAAGCGGCAATGCTTTCATACACTTATTCAACTGAACAAAAATTTCGGCCATTATAAATTGCACATGCATTTCTTCAGGTTCGATCAAGCTATAGCGGCCTCCATACATTAGAACTTCTTTGGCTTCTCCCAATCCGCGATAACTGTAAACAATGATCTGCAATATCTTCAAGTTCATCTGATCTTGTTGTAGCAATGGGAGTGAATATTCCAGAGATTTCAAGTATTCCTTTTTCAAATTATAATACTCAGCAAGAGATCGTTGGAGAACAGGGTCTTCGGGATTCTTGTCTATCTCTTTTAATAAGCTCACCAACCCAATTTCACGCATAATCGTTCCCATTTGTTGGGGGTCATTTTTAGCGGTGTTTTTAAAGAAGGTTAAGGATTCCTCCTTTTTCCCCATTTCCAGCAAGTTGTGGCCCATATAAAGGTTGGCGAAACTCAGATTCGGATTTTTTTCGAGAACCAACTGCAGGATTTCTATGCTTTGTTCATAGTTGCCGATCTGGTAAAAACTGTGGGCCAGGTTGAGCAAGTATTGTAAATTATCAGGCTCTTCTTCAATGAGCTGAGTCAAGCGTTGTATTTGTTTTCGGCCTGCCTGCAGGTGGTAACGGAAAAGATCGTCATCATCTACCAACGTCATAGCTTTCAAGAGTTGACCGCGATTGCCATACATAACGCCGCGCTGATAAAGGTCCATCGCAGTATAATAAGGTTCCAGCCTTTGCCGGTCTGACTCGGGCAGATTTGAAATTTCTTTCACGACATCATCAAACCTTGCGCGATTGAATACATACCTTTCTTGCCCCGGTATACCGATCACCTTGCCTAGGTCGAGATAAAACTCGATAGCCGGATGGTTATCTGTAATAAGAGGGAAACCTTCTCCCAGTTTTTCCACTTGCTCGTTGAGTAGCCAGATGTTGCTCAAGAAAGAATAGATGTTTGGGATTTCAATATCCCCTAACGCTTTTTTGATTTCAGGTTCTTGCACACGCTCATTCAGTTTGTTGAAATCAATTTTAATAGGTTGATTGGAACCGATGATGAGCATTTCATTGGCCACAGAAAGCCATCCCATCGTATAGGGGAAAACCGACTGAAACGTCTTAAAGTGCATGGCCACTTCTTTTGAGCCCTGGCTGTGCAACGGAATCCATTGTGTAGCAATACCACCGGGTTTCAATTTATTTTTCTGCAACTCATAATATTCTTTTGTATACAGATTGACGGTGAATGCTGTGCGTGGTGGTGGCGGCTCGGATGTAATGACATCGTACAGTTTATGAGTCGTTAACAAATGGTTGCGTCCATCCTGAATCACGAAGTTCACTTTAGGGTTTGCTAAAACATTATGGTTCTGATCGGCGAACATTTTTCCTGCATTGATAACGCTGGCAGATAACTCCAGACTGTCGACGGTTTTTACCCGAGGGTGCAGTCCCGCTGCGCCTGTGGTTTGACCGGTACCAAAGCAAACAACAAGAATGTCATCGGGTTTATCCACCAGTAGGATGGGGACATGAGCAAGTAGCTTCATGTAACGAGTGGCCGTCATATTAGAAGCTGACATGGATATGCCATTGGTGATCAATCGTTTCGCTGATGGATCGAGTGCTCCGTATTCCTCTTTAAAAACGGCAACGGTATCAGACAAGCCTTCTTCAAAAAACATCAGCTTATTAAGGTTTCGTTTGCCAGCGCTATCGCGCATGAAAAAGGGATTCAATAAGTCATTAGGGATGGCCATATTGACAAAAAGAATCAGCGACGCGAATACTACAGTCATTCCTTTTCTGATGGCAGGTGTTAGGTAGTCCCCGGTGCGGAACAAAAGAATCATGGTGAACAAATTGATCGTTGCTAGAAGGGTAAGGCTGGTCTGACTGCCGAAATTGGGCAGGAAAAGAAATCCGGAAAAAAGAGAACCAAAGATAGCGCCTACTGTATTCGCTGCATAAACTTGCCCCGTCGCTTGCCCGATATTTTCGTGTTTCTGTGATATCAACTGAATGAGCAACGGGAAACACATCCCCAGGAGCAATGTGGGAATCAACATGAGAGCCGCTGAATCTTTAAAATAAATCCAGAAAGCTGCGGCAGGGTTCCCAAGGTTGTACGCATTCCAAGGCGGAGAGAGAATGGATTCCAATCCATAAATAGAACCGATCACATAAATTCCCACTCCTCCTTGTAAGGCAATGAGCATGGTGCGTAAGTTTTTAATCTTTGGAAGTAGAGGAATAAGAAAAAGGCTTCCAAGGAATATTCCTAGCAAAAAAACAGCCAGCATCATGCTGAACGAATAAACCGTACTGGCAATGCTGAATACCAGTAGCCGCGTCCACAAAACCTCATAGGCGAGAGCGGTAAAACCGCAAACGAAACTGATTCCCATCCAGAATTTTTGCTCTGCACTCCAGTCCACTTTTGGAAATTTAATTTCAGGCAGATTGAATTTTAAAGAACCCTCATTTTCCTTATAGATATTCAATGCACCGATGCCGATCAAAAGGTTACCAACGGCGGCTGTTAAAACGGTTTCCAGCACGCCAAACGTTCCCATCAAAAAGAACCCTGTCAACAAGCAACCGCAGGCCGCACCGAAGGTGTTGAGTGCATAAAGCAGGCTTATTTGTGTTCCTATGCGCTTGTCATCGGTAACGCAATATTTGCTGATAAGGGGAAGAGTTGCACCCATAAATGTTGTTGGCACCAACATCAAGGTGAAGGCAAAAAGAACCTTCAACAAGTTTTGCAGTGGTGGGGATTCTGGAATAACACTATGGAACAGGGAATAAACATCCGCGAAATTAGCAAACAAGAGCGAAAGAATAGCACCGCTCGCAAATATCAAAACTTCTATCCAACCGTAGACTCTAAGTGAAGAGGATGAAGAAGGTAACTTGTCAGCAGCATAACCAAAGAGATAACTACCCAGCCCCAAGCCAGCCATGAATGCGGCGAGTACCACAGAGACTGAAAAAACGGTGTGTCCGAAAACAAGGGTGAGCATTCGGGTCCATACGATTTCATAAATCAGGGCCGTAATACCAGATACAAAAAATAAAAAGTAGACTATAGGCGAACGTTGCATGTTTTATATGTTGTTTCAGGTTTAAACTTGACTGGGATATTGGGTGCAAAAATCGAAAATCAGCCTGATTCTATTCAATAATACCCCGCTATTGTGCTCACATCCTCGGCAAACCTTCAAAATAATTGACATTGGCTCAGGCTTCAAGTAATTTTTATAAATACCGTGTTTTTATAATAATAAATGAAGGTTCTTTAAATGGGAACTCAAGAAATAAAGATAACAGATGCCGACCATCCTTACGCTAAAGAAAATGGTGTGGTGTGGGCCGAAGAAGCTTGGGAACGTGTGAAACATGCGCCGGAATTTGTTCGTCCGGGAATCCGCAAGCTCATGGTACAACGTTGCGTGAAACGCGGTTTTAAAATTGTTACGTCTGATTTTTTGACGGAAATCAGAAACGAATCCATGATGCTGGTGTCCAAACGAGTCAAAGGTTTTGGATTTGAAGAATTAAGTATGGATGCCTTTGATGTGGCCAAGGAAAAAATGCGGGAAAGCCCACGCAAGGTAGAAGTGATTGAAGAGATCGAAGATTTTCTCTCAATGCGTACTGAAAAAAAAGACGACATTGTAGAAAAGTTCAAAAGTTATATGGAAGTGACACCCACTTCAGGTGTTCCTTGGAGTAAAGAAGCCAAGGAAAAAATGGAGAAGGTGCCTCCTTTTGTTCTCGGCATGGCCAAGCAAACCATTGAAGGACGGGCCAGGGAAAGGGGTGACAAAATGATCACTCCCGATATCATTGATGAGGTGTTCACCAATATTATGCCATCCTCCGCCAAAGAAGCGATGGGCATGGAGGTGACCGAAGAAGACCTTAAGCAGGATGAGCAGATCGATAAAGATAAAGACGCGCCAGTCGAAGTTTCTATGAAATGGGAAGACGATGCGCTGGACAAGGTATCGCGTATTCCCATTCCTTTTATCCGCAATATGGCTGTGAAACGTATTGAACAGGAAGTAACCAAGGCTGGCAAAGATGTTGTAACGATGGAATTGTTCGAACAATACCGATTTACTTTTTAGCCAGATGATCCGCCCCCTCCACAGAAGCACCTTTTAATAAAGACGCATTGCCCCATCGCCACTAGCGCCAGCTTGTGTGTGGACTTGTGGTCATTGCTTTTATAACCCCCTTTTTTCGAAACGAACCTTTGATCATTTTGTAAGCCAGTCGACCTGTTTCGTCTACAGTGGGTTTACCCTGTTTGCGACCGCATTCATGGCAAATTAAGTGTGGCAAGTCGGCCTTGCTGGAAGATTTTAGACCCGCAAGAGAATTGGGTTTGATAACACTGTCAAGAAATAGCAAGTCTAATTCCCCGGAACCTGTATAGCGCGCGATAAATGTCTTGCATTGAGTGCATTGGATTTCGATCATTCAAATTTCCTCTTGGTTACATTTCATCTGCAGATTCTGTCAACGTTGAAGCATGGGGTATTGCTGTATTTTCGGCATCTGCTTGTTTGAGAATAGGATCTTCTTTATGGAAGATGGCAAAATCGGCTATCAGGATTTTTGACTCTTCAACCACCTCTTTGACCTTGTTGGTTTTCCTTACTTTTTTAACAATCCCTACAAAGCGATTGACAAGAGATTCGGAATTTTTCATGGTTTCCTGAACCTTTGCAAAATCGAGTTTGCGTTTGTGGTTTTTCTCGAAATACCTCGCATACTCAACCCAGGTCATCACCTCTTCCACGGCGTATCCATAACCATCTGTTTGGTATTTGATGAACTCTTTTTCGCCTCTTTCACGCCACATCGGCAAAATATAATTTGAAATATCGTTTGTTGGAATAGCGCTTAGAGCCGTGCAAATGTAGTCCAGTGTATATATGAGCGCAATGGCTTTCTGATCAAGGTGAAGGGCCACGGTGGAATGATCGCGAAAGTTGCTTCTCTTCTCAAAAGCTTCCCATACACCCCCCTGAGCCTTGATACTAGCGACCTGATTGTCAATCGGTTGAAGTAGTGCCAAGCATGCTTGGCTATTTGCTTGTGCGACATGAACTGGGATCAGAACAAGAACAAATAAAGGGAAAATTACACGAAAAGACTTGAGAAGCTTCTTCATAATAAAAACCCCAAATATTTTAAAAAGTTATCTTTATCCACTAAAAGTAAACCCCAGAGTTCTTTAAGTCAATGGTATTCTCAGTTCAATGGCGGGTTCAATAGCTTTCAAGAAAAATACTGATTTTATCTTCATCCGTTAGGCTTTCTAGCAAGCTACTGTCTCGCACGATCCTGATTCCGGCCAAGTCAATACTTTTTAATATAAAATAAAAATCTTCAGGTTTTTCAGTCCAATGACGGAGAAAAAATTTTGATAAATTTTCGCCAGTAAAATCTTGTTCAATATTTCTCATTTCCTGCACATATTTTTTTACTTCCAGCAGAGCGGCATCTTTAGAATCAGATTCCAGGTTAAAAATATAATTTTTAAATGTGGAAATATTTTTTGTGTCGGTTGTGAATGTGGAATTAAGTACATTGCAAAGCTTATTTATTTGATCTCGACCCAATTGTACTTCAGGGGAAACGGAGCCTTCTTCATCCGATTGATGTTGCTTTATCAACTCCGCTTCTTCATCAAACCTGTCAGGCTCATTCGATTCATGATTTCTGAGCACATAAAAAATTTCTGGAATCCGGATGGCTATCCTAAAATTTACTCCATCCTTCATTGCAAGGTTCCTCAAACAAATTGAAAGGTTGATGGTTGGTGCAGATTTTATATAATACGACTTTAAATCAGACTGAGAAAGCAATGCCACCTAAAGAATATAGTTTCAAAGTAAAAGGTGTTTTAATAAGCGAAAAAGACAAATCAGAAGATGATTTTAGCATTTTCATAACGGCGATGGACGATAATCATGCGGTGATGCTGGTACGAGAACACCTGAGAAACCACGCCCCAAAAGGAAACGCTATTATCAAGGGCATAACAAAGAAAGTAGATTAATGTAGAGGCAGGGGGGAGGGTCGATCTCGATTTCCTTTAAAAGGTGATTGCCTCTTATAAATCCACTCAGCTCCCCTGGGTGGATTTTTTTGGATAAATAATTCGATGTTTTTGAAAATTAAATCTATAACGTTATTACTTCTGATGGGAATCATTTGTCCTACTTTTACTTGCGCCGATGAGTTCGAAGATGCTGTAAAAGCTGTTAATCGCCGCGACTATGAAACAGCATATAAAATGATAGTTCCACTTGCAGAAAAAGGACAAGCTGCGGCCCAATTAGTTTTAGGGATGATGTATTTTAAGGGAACCGGTGTTGAAAAAAATATTGTCGAGGCTGATAAATGGCTATTCATTTCAGAAACATCAGGGCAGGAGGCGGGAAAGAAAAACCGCATCTTTGTTGAGAGGCAAATGAATGGCGATCAAATAGATAAAGCCCATCAACTTGCAAAGGATTGGCTAAAAAACCGCTGAGTTATGGATACCGACCCTGACTTCCATAATGAAGAGCCCCCTCCTCCCGCAAAACCGAGTGGACTGGAATTGGTTGTTATAATTGTTTTTCTTTTGTTTGTTGCCTGGGGCACTTATGAATTTGGCGTCTGGCTAATTAAAGATGGCAGCAAAACATTGCAGAAAACAGAACAATTTCCCTAAAACCCGACATCGTTATGCCACTGATTTGTTTTCCGAATAACGTTCCCTGATTTCTAGAATCTCTGGAAGGATAGATACGAAATTATCTACCAGATCGGGATCAAAATGTTTTCCCTTTTCTTTTTTGATTAACTCGATAGCATCTTCAACAGTCCAGGCTTTTTTATAAGGGCGAACAGAAGTCAAGGCATCAAACACATCGCAGATAGGAACGATTCTTCCCTCGATTGAGATTTCTTCTCCCTTGAGTCCGTTTGGGTAACCGGTGCCATCATATTTTTCGTGATGCGTTGCGGCGATCTCTTCAGCCAGTTGCATGAGTTTGGAATCACTTCCAGATAATATGGACGCTCCCACCTCAACATGAGTTTGCATTTTAGTCCATTCTTCACCCTCCAGTTTCCCTGGTTTTAGCAGTACGTTGTCGGGAATTCCAATTTTACCAACATCGTGCATGGGGCTGGCTTGTAGAATCAGATCACATTGTTCTTTGCTGAGATTGGCTTTTTTTGCAAGTGCCTCGCTAAAATGGGACATGCGAACAACATGCATTCCCGTCTCGTTGTCTCGGTATTCTGCAGCGCGACCCAAACGTTGAATAATTTCCTGACGCGTTTTTTCCAGCTGTCGGTTTCTTTCTTTGAGCAGTTCTATCATGTGATTGGTATGAGATCCCATTACCGCGAATTCATCCTGACTTGTAATATGAACCAACTGGTCGAGGTTGCCACTTGCAACTGCTTCCATGGATGAGTTTTGTTTTTCGAAGAATTGTTTGAGGTTCCTGCAAAACGAATAGATGAGATTAATAAGTTCTCCAAGGATCACTGTACCGACAAATAATAATTCCCTTAAAAACTTATCCTTACCGGATTCAAAGCCTTCTTGATCCAGATCGAGCAGCCAATATAAATCTTTCAGAAATACGAGGAACAAAATTAATGACATGAAAAGAAGAGAGAATACGGCAATGCTGGTGAGCTTGGCAGTGATCGGGAAAACTACTCGAGCAGAATACGCCTTCCATTCAACTAAGTTCGGAGTTTCTGAGATTATCTTTTGTCTTTCGAGAGCCATATCTGCTGCGGCAAAAAATCCGAAGGTCGCGCAACCGAGAAAAACTTTCATCCCACTTACCAGGTCGAAGTAGTTTTCATAACTGTTGTAGTAACCGAGGATGCCGGCAGCCATCAGAAACAACGACCATTCGATAAAAAACTGATTTTGCGCCTGCCGTTGCCAGTCAGACTTTAAGACAAGCCATTTAATGAGAAGAGGTCGAATGAGAAACAGGGTGGCAAAAACAGTAGTCAGGCGTATAGACCAATCAAAAACACCCAAGCTTTCAAGTAAGGGGCAGACTTTTTCGCCATAAAAAGCCAGAGCAGTGACTGAAAGGAGGTAATGAATTGTAATACGCATGTTTTATTCTCCAGAGCTGTGTGGAATTATATTGCTATTCATCTGCTGAACCTGCTCTCTCTGATTTAAAATATCTTAATTAATTTCCATCGTCAGAAACGTTAGATCGTCATGGATCGCGCCTTTACCTACATGTTCTTTTAGGGCATTTAAAACGGCATGCTTTAACTTTTCCAGGCTACTGTTCATATTTTGTTTAAAGACTTTCAATAATTCTGTTTTGCCAAACATATTTCCCTTTTCATTAGACGCTTCCAACACACCGTCTGTAAGGAAAAAAAATCGATCGCCGGATTCAACGCTTAGGCTTTCTTCATCAAAATGTGTTCCTTGTAAAGTTCCCAGAGGAATATTTCCCCTGAGAGTATGATGTTGTAACGTCACTTCACGCCATTCATTTGCGTCTTTTCTTTTCATAAAAAAAGGAGGGTGACCTGCTGTCGAAAAAGTAAGTGTAGAAGCATCATTATTGATGGTATAAATGCCCGCTGTGGTTATGGCTTTTTTTGTCTCTTTTGATATCTCTTCATTCAATTCGACTAAAATTTCTTTTCCTTTCGGCTTATTCATATTCCGGGAAAGAGAGTCATATAATTGAGAGCTTGCTTTGCTTACGCTTTCGCCATGCCCGGCGACATCACCTATCGCAATACGGGTGAGAATGTCTTTTCCGCATACACTGAAGTAATAAATATCCCCGCCTTCATTACTTTCAAATGGTTTGCAGTACATGCTAGCGGTAAGGCCTTTTGTTTTAATATTCTCATCCGTAGAGTGAATGCCTCCCCAGATTTCCGAACATTTTATAAAATGCATTTGAAACTCCTCGAAAAATTTTTATACAATTTTGCTTCAATTTTTTTTGAGGACAGGATACCCGATCGTATAAATCCATTTATCTTCTTCATGAACATCATCCCTGGCTAAATCACGAGCTGGAAGATGACACGCAAGGCAATCTTCCTGATAATCTGTAGACACGGTGTTTTTAGAATCGGAGGCATTGAAAAGAGACCAGCCCCAACCCTCTCCCCACAGCTTGGAATTTTTAAATCGGCCCTGAGTATCCCGAACCAATACAAACCAACCTTTGATTTTTGTGGCATGACTAATAGCCGGACCAGTAGTCATCTGCATTGTTTCAGCGTGCAGAAGTTCCTTGACCAGCACCGCTCCATCAGGATAGCGCCCATGCTCTTGATAGTAATCTATTGTTTCAGGTTGAGTATAGACAACATGATATTCATGTGAGCCAGGTTCCCCTTCTGTATTTGCATGCGCCCAGGTTCCAAGCGTGGCCCATCGGGTGTAATTACTGGGAACATTGATAGCCCCGGTTTTTAAGTCAACATTGGGGGCAAAAGGTTTTTCTGCATTGGTTGTAACCACTAAAGCGCAAACTAAAGTTAGCGCGAGAACGAAAGTCATACCTATTTTAAATTTCACAATATTCTTCCTTTATAAATGTGCTTTGAGAATGCTTTCAATTTCTTCTTTAGACCTCACTCCTGTAAGCCGTTCCATCAATTCACCCTCTTTGAAAAGCAATAAAGTGGGAATACTACGAATCTCAAATCTATGAGGTGTAATCGGATTGGCCTCGATATCCATTTTTCCTACGAATACTTGATCCCCGTAATCTTCAGCAAGATCCTGAACCGTAGGGGCCAGCATGTGGCAAGGCTGACACCAGTCAGCCCAAAAATCGATCAAAGCCAGCTTGTCGGATTGCATTACTAAAGTTTCAAAATCTTCATCTCCAACATTACTAACTTCAGCCACAGATTTTATGTTTGTGTTTTTCATTATGTTTCTCCTGTAACAAAACTTAAATATTTGATAAATGCAGGAGAGGCAACCTGTCCCCAATAGATATAGAGAAAGCAGGCTCCTTTTCTGTATTAATAATCAAATTAAAATTCTACCTTCCCAATGGGAACCTTAAATTGGTCGCACCAGATGATTAGAGAATTAAAGTCACTGGTTTGTGTGCCATCTGGAATGGCATATCCGTGGCTACCCGTAAACCCTTGCAACTTGCCTAAGCTAACTCCTGAATCTTGGTCTAGATCTTTGGTTAAAATAACCCTGCCGTCAGGAGCTTCAGTAATATTCACGTTCTCCAACAAAACCGTGTCTCCTTCGATTTTTACAACTCCTGATGCAGGATGTTCAGCATCCGTACCTGATAGATTTCCTGTTTTCATGATTTATCCTTTCAATGATCGTCAAAAAAATGGAAGGGGAGAAGAAGTTTTCTTCTCCCCTTAATTAAGGCTAAATTAAAGCTCGGAAGGGTGTTTGTGTTCTATGCCTTTCCAATTAGAATGAGCCTTGCTGATGTTACCCTTCATATCTTCATTCCATTTTGCTTGGATTTTTTTGTCGAGGTTTAAATACAATTTTCCATCGACAACTTTCCAAATGGTGGGATCTGAATAAAACTTTTTACCTACTGCCACGCCATAGGCACAATATCCACCGAATTGAGGTGCATATTTTCCAGGATTGGCTTCAAACGTTTTTTTGTTTTCTTTACTTGCGAACAAATATGTTCCGCCTTCGTGAGCGGCTGTATGGAAACCACTTCCGCGCTGAGGTTCTCCTGCATTAAAATAAGAAACTGGATCATACCCACCCATCACCGGGTTAGATTTCTCTGTTCCATTCCCCATGCCTGCGATAGCACCATTGGAAAATAGACCGATTAATAAAACTGCTGCAGCGAAAAAGCGGGATCCACGTTTCAATACTGAATTCATAACTGACTCTCCTTAAAATTAAATTTAAAAGTATATTTCCTAAAAAATATACAGATTAGTATACCTACTAGCGGATCCCTTACAGCTTTTAGTGTTAAAATTTAAATCCTTTATTTACAATAATTTATTGTATTATTTTTTAATAAACAATATAATATTTTTCATTTATTTTTGATTTTTTTTTAAATTAAGTATACAAATTGGTATGCAAGAAGAATGAGGGAGAATCTGCTGTGCCACCATCATCAAAACGCGAACAATTAATACAGACAGCGCTGGAGTTATTTTCGATAACTGGGTACAGTGCGGTAGGGGTCAATGCTATTGCAGATAAGGCGGGCATCACCAAAAAAACGCTCTACCATCATTTCAAATCCAAGGAAGAGCTTATTCTTGCTGTTCTTCGCTACTACGACGAACGCTTCCGCAATTCCTTTATGCGATCCGTTGAAGCAAAAGCGGAAAACCCGGAAGATTGTTTGCTAGTGATTTTTGATATTCTAGAGGAATGGTTTAACAGCAAAAATTTTTCAGGATGCCTGTTTGTAGGGGCAATGGGTGAATACCCCGAAGAAGGAACATCCATTCGGAGCGTTTGTCAGGAATCAAAAATTTTGACTCAGAGGTACATACAAAGTTTGGCAGAAAAAGCAGAACTGCAGGATGCAGATGAATTAGCTGAACAATTTATGTTGCTAATAGAAGGAGCCATCACTATGGCTCAAGTAAACAACTCGCATCTCAGCGCAGTAAGAGCCAAAAAGGCAGCCAAGGTACTAATCAAAGGCTCTGCATCCATGCAGATAAAATAATCGAGCAGAAAGTAAATTCACTTCTATTTTTATTTCCCTGTCAAAAAATTTCTCGCTTCAATTAATTCAGGCAATTCCGAATTAGCATTTTTAAACTGGTTGAGCACCTGTTGATAGTTCTCCATTGCAACTTCTCTATCCCCTTTTGCATCGGCGGCGCGGGCAGCGCCCACTAAAGAGCGAATTCGATTAGGATGTCGCAATAAGGAAATCGAAAACTTTTCATACGCTTGAATGGGTTTGCCGGCCTTCAAGTAAACTTCTCCAAGCAATTCATAAGAAGGTTTGAGAATACGCGGAGGGCCGGAAGGTGCGGGCAATTTCTCCTCGAGTAAAACTGCTTGCTTCGCGAGTTCAATCGCGGCTTTATAATCTTTCTCGAAAAGTTTTATCGCTGTTTGGATTTCGAGCTCCCACACTTGCAAATATTCAATACGCTTGAAATAGTTTTCGCGGAGCCCTTTTTTTCGTATGGCTTGTATCTCGCTAAAATATTTTTTAGCCTCTTCAATTTTTCCACTCATCGCGGCGGCAAATCCGCGAGCGAAATTATATCCAGCTAGGGAAAAGCTTTTCGGTTTCCATCCATCAAGCAAAACATACGGTTCTGCCGATTCCCATTGCTCCGTTTCAATAACTCTGGCAGCGAGCATGCGGTAATAATATTTTCCAGCTCTTAAATTGGAGTGAGATTGAATTCCTTCCAACATATCTTTTTGCTGGATATCAAAAATACCAGCAGCTTTCTTAAGAAGTCCCTGTTGCAGATAAGCATAGTGTAGCCATTGCAGGCTGTGGTAATCACGTTCGCTTCGCAGCAGG
>Ga0233434_1003382_pt1 | contig 13037 bp, 9 predicted proteins | sample SI_122_August201_4_FD_182738 | JGI IMG/M metagenome (GOLD analysis project Ga0233434, IMG submission 182738) | Seawater microbial communities from Saanich Inlet, British Columbia, Canada - SI_122_August2016_120_MG | ecosystem: Environmental > Aquatic > Marine > Inlet | place: Canada: British... | reverse complement strand
TAATTCGAGTACTTTAAATGATAATGTGGTAGTCTTTCCAGTTCCAGGATTTGATACTACTATGGTGTCTTTTTTTGAATCAACTATGTCTTGTTGTTCTGCAGATAATGTGATTTCTTGTGCCATTTTTTGTTTCTCCTAAGGTGTGAATTGCTCTTAATTTCGAGCATAAAAGAGTGGCTCATCATCATTATCTTTGAATTCTCTGATAATTCTTGGGTACATTGTTTGTTTTTGCATGTATTAGGTATGAATTTTGTATTATTATGATACATGACAATAGTATGCATACTTTGAATACTATTAGATATAGATGCTGTTAAATTCATAACAATATTTGTTTTAATGATGAGTTCAACTCAAAAATATCAAGTTAATCAATACACCATCAAGAATATTTTAAACTGGGTTGATTCTGAAGAAATGGCAATACCTGAAATACAGAGACCCTTTGTTTGGAATAAAAAACAAGTAACTAATCTAATTGATTCTCTTTACAGAGGGTTTCCTGTAGGGTATCTAATTGCATGGAAGAATCCAAAAATTCGAATGAAGGATGGAACTCTTTCTGGGGGAAAAAAAATTCTCATTGATGGACAACAACGGGTCACTGCATTAACTACGTCTGTTTTAGGAAGAGAAGTTGTAAATGATGATTACTTTAAAGAAAGAATTCAAATTGCATTTAATCCAATTACTGAAGAATTCGCATCACTTAATCCTGCAATTGAAAAGGATTCTTCTTGGATTCATGATGTTGGTCCAATCATAAATGGTACTGCGAGAATTAGTCAAATTATTAGAGATTATTGTAAAAAGAATCCTAAAGAAGATGAATTAATTGTGGAAGATCATCTTGAAAATCTTAAACAAGTATCTAGTAAACAAATTGGTTTTGTTGAATTAGAACCTGAATTAGATATTGACACTGTAAATGAAATTTTTGTTCGAGTAAATTCAGCAGGTGTACAATTAAGTCAAGCTGATTTTGTAATGTCTAAAATTGCGACATATGGTATATTTGGTTCTAATTTAAGAAAATGCATTGATTACTTTTGTAATTTAGCTGTTGCACCTGAATTCATCACACAATTAGAAAAAGTAGATACTGAATTTCATGATACAGAATATTTTAAAAAAATTGAATGGTTAAAAAATGAAAATGATGATCTGTATGATCCTGGATATACTGATATGCTTCGTGTAGCATTTACTAGTCAATTTAATAGAGGTAAAATGGGTGATTTGGTCAGTCTTTTATCTGGTAGAAACTTTGAAACAAAAACATATGAATCTGACATTCAATCTGAATCTTTTAAACTACTTGAAAAAGGAATTCTAAAATTTGCCAATGAAACAAATTTCAAACGTTTTTTGATGATAATAAAATCTGCTGGATTTATAGATTCTAGCTTAATTCAATCTCAAAATGCTGTAAACTTTGCATATATTTTGTATTTGAAATTAAGAAATATTAATCTCGAACAAAATAAAATTGAAACTCTTGTTAGAAGATGGTATGTGATGTCTGTCTTGACTGGTAGATATTCTGCATCACCTGAATCAATGTATGATCAAGATGTGAAAAAAATCTCTAAAGATTTTGAAAAAGAAATTCAATATGTTGAAGATACAGCACTTTCTGATGCTTTTTGGGACGTCCAATTGGTTACTGAGCTTGAAAAATCTAATCGTAATAATCCATTTTTGAGTGTCTTTTTTGCTTCACAAGTAAAAGAACATGATATGGGATTTCTTTCCACTGATATCCCTGTATCTGATCTAATATCTGAAAGGGGAGATGTCCATCATATTTTTCCAAAAAATTATATCAAAAAGAAATTCAACAGTAGACGCGATTATAATCAAATTGCAAACTATGTTTTTACTCAAACTGAAATTAATATTGCAATTAAAGATACGGCTCCTTCAAAGTATTTTGATGAATTAAAAGAACAGTGCTCTGGTGGAGAAGAAAAGTATGGTGGAATTAACAAAATTGAAGTTTTAAAAGAAAACATGAAACAAAACTGTATTCCTGAATCTATTTTTGAAATGACTGTGGATGATTATTTTGAATTTCTAAATCAGAGAAGAGTTTTGATGGCAAAGAAAATCAAAGAATATTATCAGAGTTTGTAACTATTGTAATTTTCTATTTAATTCAAAGAATACTCTGAATCCCCTTTTTCATTGATTCTCCAATGAACTACTTTTAATTCTGCCAATCTGCCCATTGTGGCTAGTCGCCATTGGGTAATTTTACGCTGGACCGTCTCATTATTACTCTCTAAATGATTCAAATTGTATAGTTCCTGGGCTTTAGGATTCTTCTTGAGATATTTAATTGCCTCTAACTTAATCTCTTCATCAATAAGATTTGTCATCTTTGGAGCAAGTTTCTTGTCACCAACAACTGGAAGCCTAAAGTTTTTAACAAAACCAATTGCAATCTCCACAAATTTTTGTTCCAATTCTCGTTGAGGAATTAATTTTTTTAAAATAAAATCAGCTTCTTGTTCTGTTAACGGTCCTTTTTCATATTCTCCTTCAACCACTGGGTTATCCATCAAAAAGAATTCTTTACCTAATTGAGTCAAAGATACATACACTTTGTTGTCTTTTTCAAATGCACTAACTAATCCTAATGCTGATAATGCTCCTTCAAAATGATTTGATTCTAATTTTCTACTTTTTCTTACCTTTCCTACAAATTGGTCTTTGAATCTTTTTTGAGCCATTGCAATTTTTTCATCATCCTTATCCTTACTTCCCTTCTTTGGTAAACCTGTTGACATTTTTTTATTTCTTGGAATTTTATTTTCATTTTCATATTTACTCAAAGTTTCTGCAATCTCTTCTACGATATCATATGCATAAACTCGTAAATCTTTTAATTCAATTTTCTCATCTTTACTTCTTTCAAGTAAATGTCCCAATGTTGTAATGACTATTTTTACTGGCAAAAATCTACTGTAAAAACCAGATAGCAATGGGTATCCATCAAACGGAATTGTATCTTCTATATTTTTAATTTTTAATTCTTTAATGTATTTTTTTGTGTGTTGAAAATTATCTCTTAATTTTAAATGATCATCGTCAGTTTGTGCAAGCACTCTTTGCTGTGTTGCCTCATCTTGGTCCTTATCAATTTCTAAATCCCCAAGCTGTTTTTTCCTATATTCTTCATCCATACTCATATTCATGAATTTTTCTTGCTCTGGGGAAAATGGCATTAGTGATTTCATCAACTCCATACACTCTTCAGGGTGCTCACTTTCCCAAGTTAGCAGAATCTCTATTGCATTTTTTAGAAAATCCTCTGGGTTCTTGTATTTTTTAGTCTCTACTAGTTCCCTTATTCTTCGTGCGTGTATTTCAAGAACAGAATAGGCTATTTTATCTGCCAATACCCTTTATGTTCAATTATTATATAAAAATGCTATGGATAAAGGGTTAGTATATTATAATAAAGATGATCGATATTCATTATTTATGATGTAACCTATTATATGATTATATATATTGGAATATGCCCTTTATATGTACATAAAGATACCTTTATGTATGTATAAAGGTATTACCATGTATGGTTAGTAACATTAACAGATCCCAAAACAGGTTCACATTTGACACTTGTGTGGGAATAAAGGCATTCAAGCGTCCAAACGTAAGCAGTCTTTTAGCATGCCATGTAAATTTTGAAGGCTCTGAGATTCACTTTACTTCACAGTCTATCTTTGAGGCAAAAAGATTAGGTTTTGATGTTGATGCCATTTCAAAACAAATTCAAAAATCAACTGGTGCTAGAATCATCTTTGGTAAAATCACTGAACAAATGTGTGATGATGCATCTTATCTTGAAAGTAAATGCCCTACCTTGCATTCAGGTGACAGTCAAATTTTATCTTACGTTCGTGCTACTAAAACCACTCTAATTACTTGTGATAAAGGATTGGCCCAAGCTGCAATGCTATCTAGAGTTTCAGTAATTAATCCTGATACACTCCCATGTGATCAAATTGCAAAAAATGTAGCCCCAAAGTATTCTGAAATTATTTCTAAAGCAATTAGAAAACCACACATTGTAAAACAAAAAGTGAAAAAACTTGCATTACGACCTGGTCAAAAAATAGTTTGGAGTTCCTTTGTATGAGTCTGATAACTCTTCCTGAAGCGCATCATCTTAGTACTGGAATTGAAGTTGAGGGTTTCGTTAAATCTATGGAAAAAGGTAATGAAATTTGGATTGACTATTTACAAGATTATAGACGTGTTTGTAATGCAAAGTTAACTGATGGTAATGGTAACATGATAAATATTGCATTTTGGGGTGATGATATTCTAAAGGTCCGAAATAATCTAAAAATTAGAATCACTGATGCAAAATGGAATGATGCAAAGAAAGTTCTTTACAAAACAAAAATCGGAGAAATCATTGCATTAAATTTTAATCCAAATTTAATTTTTGATGATATGGAAAAATTCAAAAGATATCACACAAATATTAATTCAATAAAACAATACTATGATTTTGTTAAAAATTCAAAATCAAAAAATTATCTTGGTTTGGACCGATTTGATTATCTTGAAATTGTTGATCAATTCGTTACAATCGAATGCTACAAAAAATGTATGTTCAGAAGAAATACTGCAATCTCTTCTGCAATTTTCCATCTTCATCAAACAGTTACATTAACTCCTGCAACCATTCGTAAAACTTTGGGATTATTTGGAATGAATGTGGAAATTACTCATATTTTGAATATCTCTACTGAATGGGATGAGAAACGATTCACTCTTAACTCTCATAGAGTTCATCATTCTTCTCATAAAATTAACCTCAAAAAAGATTATGAGGTCCAACACATAGAGTATTCTTCAGATGTTATTCCTGATGAATTAATAATCGAAGAAGAAATCCGTAATGATACTTCTGATAAACCTCTTTGTGAAGGAAATTCTTTGGAATTTTATAGAAAATATAAAGGATACAACAATTAGAATCGTTAGATATGAAAATAAATTCTCAGAATGCAAAGAAAATTGATTCATACATTTCAGATTACAAAGAACAAGCTGACAGACATGATACAGAGAAAGTACGTATCCAAGGTAAACTAACAAAAATTCCTATCTATCGACTCCCTATAGATTATCTTTTTTACAATGTAGAAAATGGAAGATTTGCTAAAGAATATCTTAAACTCAAAAAAAGTAAAGGAGAATTAAATCCAGAAATTCCTGATGATGCAAAAGAGATTGAAAAAATGTTAAGAGATCAGAGTCCTTCAAAAACTCAATGGTTAAAAGATGATATTAAAACAATAGGTCAACAAGAAGCTGGAATTATTACTCATGATGGTTTTGTTATTAATGGAAATAGACGACTATCTGTTTTGAAGTTACTTGCCCCTGACGGTAATCCTGATCATCAATTCATTGATGTTGCAAGATTGCCAGATAATGTTGAAGAATCTGATATTTACAAAATTGAACTTGGAAAACAAATGGCAAGAGAACAAAAATTAGATTATGGTCCAATAAATGAATTATTGAAAATTGAACATGGAATAAAATCTAAATTAACTCCTGAACAAATTGCAGTTACTATCGGTTATACAAAAGAGGAAATCGAAGAAAAAATGGCACGATTAGAATTGATTCGAGACTATTTGGATTTTATTGGCGAACCTGATAATTTTGAGGCCGTAGATGATATCAATGATCATTTCATTGATTTACATGACAAAATATTTTCAAAAAAACAATTAGAAAGAAAACGTTTCAGTCCTTTAGAGTTAACTGACATTAAAGATATTGCATTTGCTACAATGAAAGCCAAAGTTCCATCAAAAGCTTTGAGAAAAATTCCAAAAATGGTGGATAATCCAAAAATTAAAGATACTTTTTTTGAAGCCGCCAAATTTGCAACTCCTTCATCTTCAAAACAAGCCTTAGATATTTTTGAGGCTTGTGAAACTAGATTAAAAGCTGAAACAGATAAAGGAAAACCTGCTAAACTTTTGAATTCAATTTTGGCAAACTTTGATTCTGTTGATTTCCACCATCCTGAATTAAAACAAGAAGAAAATAAAAATTTGATTAAAAAAATTGTTCAATATATGGATGATCTAAAGAAACTTTCCTAATATTATGCCTCATGTATCATTAAATGATCTAATAATTTCTATTTCGTTAAATGATGTAAATTCAGATATTGATAGACGAACTGTAAACTTTTTCAAAAGTTGTGGAGAACTTAACACTGAATACACCTCTTTTGTTTCTGAAAAATATCTAAACATTGCCCACTTGTACATAGTTCTCTCAGATATGATAAAATTTTTTAAAGAAAAAAGTTGGACTGTCACATTTGATTCAAACTCTACTAAATTATTATCTAGATATGAAAATAATTCCAAAGATTTAGCTGCCGCACAATTAGTTGGGTCACAAATAAAAGAATCTGCTCAAATTGATTTACAATTACCTGAATCATTTAAAAGAACTTTAAAAGATTATCAAAAAAAATCTGTCAAACATCTTTCTGAATGTGGAAATGCTGCAAATTTTTCAGTTCCTGGTAGTGGGAAAACTACTGTTGCATATGCTGCATACTCTATTCTTAAAGAAAGAGATATTGTAGATAAAATTCTTGTAATTTCTCCAAGAGCTGCGTTTGTACCTTGGGAAGAAGAATTCAAATTTTGTTTTGAAAAGTCTGTTGATGGTGTACGGCTGGAAGGTAGTCGTGTTGATGCCCATATTGAAGAAGATACTATTGGTAAAGAATTGGTTCTTTCAACATATCAGTTGCCTTTAAAACATCAACGTGCGTTGACTACCTTTTTAGAAAATAACAGGGTGTTGATGATACTAGATGAATCTCATAACATAAAAAATATGGATGCATTTTTGCATAAAAAATCTGGAAAAATAGCAGAATCTATAATTAATTTAGCTCCTTCTGCAACAAGACGATTTATTTTATCTGGAACTCCCATGCCAAATAGATGGGATGATATTTGGACCCAATTTAATTTTCTTTGGCCGTTAACTGAAATTCTTGATAAGGCACAATATTTTAAAGATTATACAAAAACAAGACAAGAACTAGGACCTGGATATAAAAAAATCATTGATCCTTTGTTTACTAGGATTGCAAAAAAAACTCTAGACTTGAAAGAACCTATTTGGGAACCAATACCTTGTCCACTTCGTCCCAAACAACAAAAAATTTACAATGCAATAGAGCTCAAAACATCTCAAGCACTTCAACATCTTCATGAAGAGTCAATTTCTGAAAGTGTAGAGATGGAACAATGGCGTAGAGCGCAAATGATTAGATTAATTCAAGTTGCATCCAATCCTGTACTATTAAAAAAGAAAGATGTTGAATTTGATTTAGAACCAATTTCTAGTGAAGTTCCATCTGTTTCTGAATTAATTGAGAAATATACTGAACAAGATGAATTTCCAACAAAATTACAAGAGACTGTAAGGATAGCAAAAGATCTTTTGAAAAAAGGTGAAAAAGTGATCATTTGGACTAATTTTGTACACAATGTTGACATGTTAAAGGAACAATTCTTGAAAGATGAAAAACCTCTCTGGATTTATGGCGATGTTCCAAAAGATGAAGATAGTGAAACAGAACGTAAGCAGTTTAATCGTGAAAAAATGATTCATGATTTTAAATCTGATCCTAACCCTCGAGTTTTAATTGCCACGCCTGCTTCTTGTGCGGAATCTATCTCATTGCATATGTATGAAGGTAAAATGGTATGCAGAAATGCAATTTATGTTGATAGAACATACAATGCTGGTCAATACATGCAATCTTTGGATCGAATTCACAGGATTGGTATGGATAAGAATACTGAGGTAACTTATTGGCTATGTGTTGCACCTAATACTTTTGATGAAACAATTCATGAAAAGTTGGATAAAAAAAGAAAGGCAATGAGTGATTTACTTGATGAGGAATTGAAAATAATTGAATTGGATGTTTCTGAAAATCTTGAAAATGTTAAAAAAGATATTGATGAATACTATGAAGTACTTCGAGATGAATTAAAATCTAAAAAACATGATTAAGGATCTTCGTGAGATTAATAGAGTTTTAATTGCAGTTGAACAATTATCTGTCGATGAATTTGCAAAAGAAATAGATGTATTAAATGAGTGTACAAAAATTGTTTTAGGTGGAAAATTTAGTAATCATGAAGAAACTATTTCATTTTGTATTTCTTGTGGAATAATTTCTGAACTAGAAAAACAATTACATTTAACTCCATTCGGAAAAAAATTAATCAAAGCAAATCCTGAAAACAATTGGGAATTAAATGAATTACAAAAAAATCTATTAATTGAAAATTGCTTTTTAGATGGTTTTTGTAAGAATGAATCAATATCTGTTTTAAAACAATTTTACCCTGATAACAAACGCCAAACTTTTGTATTTTCTAAAAAAGATGATTTTATTTTAAAAAATATCTCATCTAATTTACAATTACTTTTTCAAATTGATTTAATTCAAAAAGATGAAAAAACATTATTTGTAAATCCGTATTTTTCAAAATATCTTTCATATTTACTTGGTGGAAAAAAGATGTCTCTTGATGAATTGGACCAACATCTCAAAATTGATAGAGAAATTGGTGATATTGCTGAAAAAATTGTTTTAGAATATGAGAAAAATAGACTCAAAAACAAAGAATTAGCTGATTCTGAATCCTCGCTTGTACAAATAATCAGCGGCACTGATGTCACTGCAGGCTATGATGTGGAATCTTTTGATGGGAAAACCACTGATTTGGAATTTAATCGTCATATTGAAGTTAAAGGATCTACTGGAAATGAATTGTCCTTTTATTGGAGTTCTGGAGAAATTCAAAAAGCTAGAGAATTAGAAACATCGTATTGGATTTATTTTGTTCCAGGAATAGATCGTAAAACTCGCTCATATCATGGAGAAATAACTAAAATTCCTAATCCTAGTTGTGAAGTTTTTGAAACTGGGAAATATTCTTCTAATTGTACAAAATATCATGTTACAGAAAAATAAGATAAAGATCAAAATGTTTATGATCTCTGATGATAGGGTGAAACAATTAAGGTAATTGCCCTAGAGTTTTTATGCTAACATATGAGGATCATCATAGTATGACTGAAGATATCATTAATTATTTTAATCCTCCAAATAAAGAAGGTATTACTATTTGTACAATTTGCTCAAAGGGATTCCAATTTGATTGGGATGTAATGATTAACCACATGAATGATGTACATGAAATAAAAACATCCGCTGATGCTGAAAAATCTCGTCATCAAATAATGCTTGATGAAAAAAAAGAGATGACTCCAAAATCTGGTTTTAATGTTGTACAAGTTGATGATTTTGCTACACTTGGAGAACAACTTACTTGTATTGGACATTTTGATACAAGAGAAGATGCGGAAAAATTTACTAAAGAACACACTAGTGAGGAGATGCCTGTGTATGTGTATGGACCAGATGATGAATAATGGCTAATGAAAAAAAAATTGGTACATACAGTCCTAAACCTACTGAAGAAGATATGCGTCTTAAAATAATTGATCATGCTATACGTAATTCTTGGCCTGAAGAATTAGTAGATGCAGAACACCCAATTCTATTCGATAAGGGAGAAATTATCGTTGATCCTGAAACTGGGGAGCATGAACGACTACCTCCTTCATTGAGACCTGATTACACTTTACGTTTTGACAAAGATACTCTTGCAGCTTTTGTTGAAGCAAAAAATACTCATTTACCATATGATAATGGTATCCATCAAGCAAGAAGATATGCTGATCTGCAGAAATTAAAATTTGCATATTCTACTAATGGACGTGAAATTAATCCAGAAACTAATTGGGGAATTCGTGAATTTGATTTTATAAAACTTGAAAAAGAAATTGATGACCCTTATACCACTCGTGGTACCTTTCCAACTCCTGATGAGTTAAAACAAAGATTAATTGCCGGTGGCTTTGGAGATGAACTTCCATTTTATCTTGAACCTCATAAAATCCCTCTCGGTGGACACACTTTACGTTATTATCAGCAAGCAGCTGTTGATGCAGCACTTGAATCAATTATCAAAGGCAAAAAACGAATTTTATTGAATCTAGCAACAGGAACTGGAAAAACAAAAATCGCATATCATGTAACTCAAAAGCTATGGGATCATTATCTTGATCCAAATGGAAATCATCCAAAATTTCTTTTCTTAACTGATAGAAATCAACTAGTCAAACAAGCAATGGAGGGTGCTTTTTCACCATTTGAAGGAAAAATGACAAGGTTAAAGGGCAAAAAAACTACTGCGTATGATATTTACTTTACATTATACCAATCACTTGATTCAAACAAAGAAGATCCTGAAGAACCTCTTGAAGAGTATGAACTATACAAACAATATGACAAGAATTTTTTCAAATACATAATAATTGATGAATGTCATCGAGGTGCACAATCTGAAGGTGGAAAATGGCAAGAAATTTTGAAGTATTTTGATGGTGCTGTTCACATTGGCATGACTGCAACTCCAAAACTTGATGCTGATAGTATAGAGACTTTTGAGTATTTTGATCATGTGGCCTATGAATATTCCGAAAAACAAGGAGTAAAGGATGGTTTTCTTGCACCACATTATTTGAAAAGAATTACATTATCACATGATGAGGATGGATGGCGACCTGATCATGAAGGTCAATTAGGAAGAAATGGTCAACCTCTTGAAGATAGACTGTATGGACAAGATGATTATGATAATAAGATTACCGTGAAGGAAAGGCAACGAAGTGTTGCAAAAAAAATTTTAGAATTTCTAAATACACCACCAAATACAAAATATGATAAAACCATTGTTTTTTGTAGAGATCAACAACATGCAAACGATATGACTCAAATGATTTTCTCTGAAAGTAAAGAAAAGAATCTAGATTATTGTGTACAAATCACCTCTAATCAAGGAGAAGAAGGAAAAAAACATTTGGCAAATTTTTGTGATGTAAAAAGAAAATTCCCTGTAATTGCTGTTACTTCAAAATTAATGACCACTGGTGTTGATGCACAAATGTGTAAGGTTATTGTTCTTGATACTAATGTAAATTCTAAAACTGAATTAAAGCAAATTATCGGTAGAGGTACTAGAGTGTATGAAGAATCTACTGAAATGGGTAAACACTATTTTACGCTAATTGATTTTAGAAAATCTACATACCAATTAGAAAATTCTGATTGGGATAGTCCTCCATTATCTACTACTGTAAAACCAAAATCTGAAAAACCTAAAGAGGAAAAAGATCCATTTCACCGTCCTATAGTTGATGGTGATAAAGGGAGTGTGATAAGAGAAATAACAAAAATTTATGATCCAGATGCAAAAACTGGATATAATTATACTGCAATTGAGGAAACAGTTGGAAATGCAATTAGAACTTTAAGTGGACCTATGATTGATGATTTTAAAAATATCTGGATTGATTTAGAAAAAAGAAAAACTCTGATTTCTCAATTTGAAAGTAAAGGAATTACCAAATATCATATTCGTGAAATTGAAAATTTAACTAAAGACAAATACGATCTTTTTGATATATTTGTAAAAATTGCGTATGATGAAAAACCAAAATTAAGAAAACTTCGAGCAGAACAAGCAAAAAAAGATAGAACCTTCTTTGAAAAATATCCAGAAAAAGCACAAGAAGTTTTCAATATCTTACTAGATCATTATGCAGAATATGGATATCAGCAATTAGAAGACAGACATGTGTTGGAATTAGATAAATTTGAAAAATTTGGAGGATATAGAACAATTCTAACAAAAATATTTGAATCTCCTCCAGAATTTGATGAAGCTTTGAAAGAATTAATGGTAAGGGTGTACAAATAATGGAAAAAAATCAATTACAAGAAATTATTAAAAATTGTAAGAGTATTTTAGAAACTGATCAAATCAAAGAACTTCAAAATCAAATTCCTCAATATAGTTGGGTTTTGCTTTTAAAATTATTTGATTACTATGAAGAAGAACGTGCACTTTTAGACAAAAATTTTGTTACTGGAATTCCTAAAAAATTCCGCTGGGATGATTGGGCTAATACTGGTGATAACTCTATCACTGGAGATCCACTCACAAAATTTGTTAATTTTGAATTATTTCCAATTTTATCTGGTCTAGCAGTTGAAAAAGGTGCAGAATCAAGAAAAGTTTTGGCATATGCCTTTAGTAATTTCAAGCAAGATATTGCATCTGGAACTAATTTGCGTTTAATTGTAGATGAGATAAACAAGATCAAACTTGATGAGCCTGATACCATGTCTAATCTTCGTGAGATTTACACTGAAGAATTACTTGCATGGGCAAATGATGCTGAAAAAAATGCATATTTTTTCACACCACGACCAATCTGTAAATTCATTGTTTCAATAATAAAACCTAATTTTAAAAAGAATGAACGAGTTTTTGATCCTGCATCCGGTCTTGGAGGATTTTTACTTGAATCATATAATTTTATGAAAAAAGATGTTGGACCAAAAGAAGATCTCAAAAAATTAAGATATGGTTCATTAATCGGTCAGGATAAAAATCCTGGATTCTTTTTGTGTGGTGTACTAAACATGATGTTAAATGGAATTGACACTCCAAATATGCTTAACCTCAATTCACTATCAAAACCAACTAAAGATATCTTACCTGAAGGTGAATATGAAATTGTAATGTCAAATCCCTCTTATAATGAAAAAGAAGCAAAAAGTATTGCAGATAATTTACCTTATGAGATAAAGACTAGTGAAACTGCACTTCACTTTTTGTTTTTAGCAATGGAGGAATTAAAAGATAAAGGACGTGGTGCTATTATTGTTCCAAATGGACCATTATTCAAACATGGAAAATCAGATGTAATTAAAAACAAGTTACTAGATGAATTTAACCTACATACAATTGTAAGATTGCCAAAATCTATTTTCAAACCAAGGACAGACATTGATACAAATATTTTAT
>Ga0233434_1003375_pt1 | contig 13053 bp, 6 predicted proteins | sample SI_122_August201_4_FD_182738 | JGI IMG/M metagenome (GOLD analysis project Ga0233434, IMG submission 182738) | Seawater microbial communities from Saanich Inlet, British Columbia, Canada - SI_122_August2016_120_MG | ecosystem: Environmental > Aquatic > Marine > Inlet | place: Canada: British... | reverse complement strand
GATAAACAAGTACAACAACTTAACTTTAAACTACAACAAGTAAGAACAGCTAAGTCAGCATTCTTATCTATGTTTAAGAATAGTAAAGATATTATAAAAAAGGAATAACATATGGCAACAGCTACAGGAATACCAGAAGAGTCTAAACCAGGCTACTACGATACTAAAGGAGGAGATAAATCTAAAGAGGTTTATGATGTAGTAGCGGGAAATATTAAAACACCAGTAATTCCTACAGGAGCTACACAGACATACTCTAAAGGTACTGTATCAGCTGATGAGCTATTAACTTCTGCTACTATGGGTGCTCCTACAACAGTAGGTTCTCGTTCTGTTACTAAGCCTACGTTAGGTGCTGCAACGAGTGCTGCTACTACAGCGATAGGTGCTCCCTCAGCTATTACTGCTGCTGGTTATACTGGTTATACAGCAGGAACTTCCCCAACAGCTGTAGCTGCTAAGGCTACTGGATTAACTGATACTGTTACTGGACAGACTGGTACTGCATCTACTATGACAGGTGCTACAGATACTACAGCTATGACAGGTGCTCTTGCTGGTACTGTTACTGGTGCATTATCTGCTGGTTCTACTATGACTGCTGCTACAGGTACAACACCTAGCAATGCTTTAATGTCTACACAATATAAGAACCTTATGGCTGATGTAGATGCTGATGGTGTTCCTAAGTTCGCTAAGAGTGCCTTAGAGGCTGCTGAGGCTACGTTAGCTGCTAGAGGTATGGGTAAGTCTACCGTAGCAAGAGAAGCTATCTTAAACGCTATCTCACAGGCTGCTATACCTATTGCTTCACAGAATGCACAGACAGAACAACAAACATTTCTAACTAACTTATCTAACTCACAGCAAGCTGCAGTACAAAATGCACAAGCACAGATAGGTATGGATATGGCTAACCTAAACTATAGTCAACAGAAAGCATTAACCAATAGTAAGTTTATGCAGACGTTACAATTAACTAACTTAGGTAACAAACAACAGTCAGCAGTACAGAATGCACTTAGTAAGTCACAGATGGATATGGCTAACTTGTCTAACAATCAACAAGCACAAGTAGCTAATGCTCAAGCATTCTTACAGATGGATATGACTAATCTATCTAACGCACAACAAGCATCAACACTTAATGCTCAGATGAGACAACAGGATATGTTATCTGACCAATCAGCTACCAATGCTTCGTTACAATTCAATGCGGCTAATCAACAGCAAGTTGATACCTTTATGTCTAACCTTAAGTCACAGGTAGAATCTAATAATGCTACTAGAGCAGACGCTATTAGTCAATATAATTCACAGTTATCACAACAAAGAGCTGCATTAGATGCAGGTAATAACTTACAAGCACAGCAAGCAACAGCACAACTTAACTCACAGATTGACCAGTTTAATTCTCAGTTAAGTTTTAATCAGAATCAATTTAACGCTCAGAATACTACAGCTATTAATCAATCAAACACACAATGGCGTAGACAATTAAACACTGCTAATACAGCAGGTCAAAACTCAATTAACCAAGCGAATGCAATGAATGCTTTCAATCTCTCCAACCAAGCACTATCATATATGTGGCAAGAGACGAGAGATGCTGCTAATTGGAGCTTCCAGTCATCACAGACAGACGCTGCGGCACAGGCTCAGTTAGTAGTGGCTGCGTTAGGTAATGAAGCAATCACTGATAAGTCTAATCTAGACTTCGTTGGTAAGCTCGGTGGGTTTGCATTAGATATTTGGAATAAGAAATAAGGAGTAGATTATGGGATGTTGTTCATTTATTAAAAAGGCTTTTAAGAAAGTACGTAAGGCAGTAAAGAAAGTAGTTAAAGGTATTGGTAAGGTAGCTAAGAAAGTATGGAAGGGTGTAAAGAAAGTAGCCAGTAAGATTGGTAAAGCTGTTACAAAGATGGGTCCTCTGGCTTCCATTGCTCTGAGTATGATGATACCTGGTTTTGGTTTGACAGGTATTTGGGGTGCTATGGCTAAGGGTGCTATAACTGGTTTTATTACCAGTGGTGGTAAACTTAAAGGTGCTTTAGTTGGTGCTGCTGGTGGTGCTATTGGTTATGGTGTAACACAAGGTGTTAGTGCCTTTAAAGCAGGTTATAACGGTGTCAGTGAAGGCGGTTCGTTCTACTCTAAACTGGAAGCAGGTTTTGATTCAGTAGGTGTATCCACTTCAGACGGTGTTGCTCAAATGTATAACTCAGCTGCTGATGTATTAAGTACAGGTGACGTTAGTAAGTTTAACTACTTAGATGACTCAGGTAACTACGTAAACGCAAGTAAAAGTTCAACAGGTTTATTCGGTGACGCTCCTACACCTACAACATCTACAACTTCAACTACAGCTTATCAAGATGCATTAGCTGAGGCTGAATATGATAGAGTTTCTAGCACTGATGTAGGTGCTAAAGTACACACAAGAGCTTCACAAGCATATGTAAATGAGAATCCAGCGGAGTTTGGAAAGCGTATGACACCAACAGCACAAGGACGTATGATGGACGCAAGTCTTGCAGATGGTGAAGCAGGTGCTATTAGACAAGCTAAGGCATTTGGTTATAATGAACAGGTAGGTAAGTCATACTATAATGAATATACTAACGGTTTAACAGATGAGATGGGTATGTCAGTTAAAGACCAGATGATTGAGATTCGTGATTATTCTAAACTTAATAAGACAGGTCTTGGTCAAGGTAAAGACCTATGGTCACAGACAGGTGGTGCAGATGTAGATGCTTCATTTGATTGGGATAGAAGGATAGCTACCACGCCTCCAGCAGGAATAACTGAGGGTACACAGGCTCACGATGAGTGGTTAGCCAATGAAACTGCGAGTCCTACAGGTGAGTTATATAAATCTAACTATGGTTTAGAAGCAACTACTGAAGGTGGTTATAATGTATATGACCCTAAGAAGCTATATAAGGAGAAGTCTTGGACAGATAAGATTGATGGTAAGGCAGTTGCCGATGCCTTCAAGAGTAACTTCTTAACACCTGATACAGGGGCAGGCACAGCACAACCGCTAATGTCTGTATCCCCTGAGGCTATAGAGCCAGGTGGTGGTGGAACAGGTGAATCTAAGAGACGTTATGGTTATGGTACAGATACTTATGATGTAACTAGGATTGGTTTATTATCAGCGCAGCAACGTATGACAGCAGCACAAGGAGTAGTTTAATATGTTGGAAGAAATACAAGTAACAGATAATTTAGAACAAATAGGGGTAGACCCTTTTGATGCTCCTATACCAGGTGAAGCATTAACATCTAATCCTGAAGCCCCTAAGAGATGGGAGATGCCTCCTGAGTTCTCTACAGAGAAAGATGCTATACAGCATATCTTCTTAATGTTGACAGAGGAAGAGAGTTATCAGAAAGTATTAGATGTAATGCGTGATGGTGTTCCTTTAGATATGTTAGCACAAACTTATTTGTTTAAAGGATTACAGGATGGCGCTTGGTCGTTAGACTTAATGTTACTGTTAGTTGAGCCTACTATCTACATTCTTATGTGGTTAGCAGACCAAGCAGATGTTGATGCTATCTTAGATAGTGATGGTGATGACTGGGAAGATGAGGTGAGTAACCAGAAGAGAGCAGACATCAAAGAAGACATTAATAGAATGTCACCACCGCCACAAGTATCACAATCTTTATTGGCTAGGATGGATAATTTCAAACCTAAAGAAGTAGGAGAAGCATAGTATGAGTATTAGTTTTGGACAAGGCTTAGCAGCTTTTGCGGGTGGTACTATAGATAGAGCTAAAGAAATTGACAAGGAAGTAGCTGAGCGTGTAAAAACCCTTAAGGCTTCTAAGCCAGATGAACTTCTTAAAACAAGATATAAAAAAGAGTATGAGAAGTTTGATAAAGAACAAGCAACACTAGAACAAGTAGAGTCTGTAGGTGCTGATACAGAGAAGGGACAAATGTTATTATTAGGTATTGAGTCTCAGGATGAGTATCGTAAGATGTTAAGTTCAGATAACACACTTTATGCTAAGATGCGTACTGCTCCAACAGCTCCTAAGTATACACCTACTGATTATAATTTAAGTGGTCCTAATACAGCACAACGCTTATGGGCTAGTATGACAGGTGATGATAAGACAGCGGATGCAGGTGCTATAGAATCTACTGCAGGTAGTACAACCACCTTTAGAAGAGGTCAGGGTATTGAACAAACCCCAGAAGGTGAAGTACGTATGGATAAGTGGCGTGGTCAGTTTGAATATGAGAAACTATTATCAGATTCTAGTGCTGGTGTTAAACAACGCTTCTTACAATATAAGAATAATCTTTCTAACTTCCCTCGTGAAGCGGAAGCAGTTAAAGGATTAAAAGGTGCAGAACTTGATAACAAACTACTTGCTATTGCCTTTGCACAGGAAGAGTATGAGTCAGGTACTGCAGGTTCATTCTCTCCTTCTGATGCTTACTGGGATGCTAAAGGAGGTGCGCTAACTATTGATGATTCAGGTGTTATACTATCTACTAACACAGGCGATAAAAAGGTTGATAGTATTAATAATCAGATTAATAATATTAACGCTAAGATAACAACAGCTGCTGACCCACAAGATAATAAAAAGAATACTGCTCAAGTTAAACTACTACAGCAGAATAAAGAGAAGCACTTAACAGGTCTTGAAGATTGGAAGGCAAAAGTAGATGAAGCAGCTTATAAGAACCTATTAAATGCTAAGAGTACAGGACAAAGAGAAGAATACTTTGCTACTCAATTAGGTAATTTAGGTAACATCATTAAAGGTATCGAAGGTAATGACTTAACAACAAGTAAGTATAGAACGAAAGGATATAAAGAGTCCAACAAAGCAGGAGGTCCGTTTACTCTTAAAGGAAAACACCTTTATAATAACTTAGAAAATGCTCAGATGTATTCTAATTCACACGCTGTTATGGTAGCTAAGGGGGATAAGGCTACACCATTATCCTCTCTAAGTTTTGAAGCAATTAATAGTAAGATATCTAGTGACATTGTTAAACGTACCTTTACATATATAGATAAAGGGCTGTATGATACAGACGCTATATTCTCTATACCCTATCCATCTAAAGACTTTGTAGGTGTAGAATATCAAGAAGAGTATAATGTAGCTTCGTGGACTAAACTTATAGATGATTATGTAAATGATTCTGATGATTTAACGGATGACTCACTACAGCGTAAATTAAATTCTTTATATGATGACATTAGAGACGGTACTATAACCATACCTAGTAATGTAGATGTTGGGGTAGATGTCACACCTCTGCCTGAACCTATTCCTGTATCTGAATTACAACCAGGTGAGCTAGGACATATTGTTACTAAAGTAAAAGAGGGTAAGAACATCACATATATTATGACTGATAAGGGTTATATTCCCTATGATACTTCTCCTGTAACACCTATTGTTGATACACCTATTGTTGAACAGACTATAGGACAACAACTAGCTACACTACTTCTAACAACACAAAAGACTATCAAAGATATTAAACAGCAAGCTAGTATAGACTTATCGGCTGCTGTGTCTTCGGATTCTAAAAAGATAATTAATCAAAAAGCATTACTGGCAATAAAAACAGCTGAGACACAATACCTAAAAGATAGAGCTACATTAGAAGGTAAATAATATGAGCCACGAAAACTCCGAAACTGTTCAGAATGAAGATGGTAAGTGGATTAATATATCTGGTAATACTGGAGAAATTCTAGCACCTATCCACGCTTTTGAAGCCACAGAATATAATTCAGAACCTGAAGCAACAGCTGCTGCTGAGAAACGCAGCACATTATTTGATGTAGTCCCTACATCAGTAGAAGAATCTCCATTAACAGTAGAAGAAGTGATGGCTTTACCTGATGCTGAAGTAGATACTACAGATACTACAGATACTACAGATACTACAGAGACTCCTGAAGAATCTCCATTAACAGTAGAAGAAGTGATGGCTTTACCTGATGCTGAAGAGCCCTCAGTGTCCCGTAAGGTAGCTTATGGTGCGGCAGATGAGCCTATGATAGGTGGTAGCATAATGCGTGCCGTAGAGACAGGATGGGAGGCTCTGACAGAAGGTAAATCTTGGGAACAATCAAGAGCAGATGTTGAGGCTGAGCGTAAGGAAGAATTATATACAGACTTTCCTGAATTTAGGAGTGGTCAATATGATGCGGATGGTGCTGTATTAGGTGGTAGAGTAGTAACTGCAGCTGCTGACCCTGCTACTTTCGTTCTTCCGTGGACTAAAGCAGTTAAGGTAGGTAATTTAGTTAGATTGTCTGTTATTGGCGAGAAGACATCAAAGACATCTAAAGTAGTAGGTGCTGTAGTTTCTAAAGTACCTTTGTTTACGTTAGGTGCTACGACATCAGCTGCTGATTATTCTCTTTATAGTTATATGCGTGATGGTAATGTAGACTCAACAAGTTTATTTTATGTTACTGCAGCAGGTGGTACATTAACTATAGCTGTAGAACCCTTTGCTAAGTTTCTTATAGGTAAGTATCAGAAGAAGTATGGCACAGGTGTAACTAGAGATAAACTAAATAAGGCTGAATCTGTTGAAGAGGTTGAGAAGTTACTAGGTACACGTTCTTACAACTTACTAGATACTAAGCAGAAGAAAGCTATGAACGAAGTCTTTGACTTTGAATATATGCGTGGCTTACAACAGACTCTTAACCGAGCAACTAATATGGTTAAGGAGCGTAGCCTCGCAGCCGCTGAAAAATTAAAGATAAGAAAAGCTGTTAAGTCTGGTAAGATGAGTAAGTCAGGTGCTAAACGACAAATAAAACAGTTAGATATTAAGTTGAATAAATTAGACACTAGTGTCGTTGATAAGCGTGCTAAAGTTGTTCAACAATTAGCTGAAGATATTCATAACAACAGAGCACTTACTTCTAAGGTACTCTCATACACAGTACGTCCTATGATAGGCTCTTCGATTGGTGCTGGTCTTGGTTTAGTTGCTGGTTCAGATGATGATGCGATTACTAATATGATGTATTGGGGAGCAGCACTAGGTCTTGCCCAAAAAGGTATCCAAGCTAATAAACTATTAACCTCGTCAGAGGCTCGTGCATTCTCCCGAACATTACACGCAGAACAGGTATTATTAACAATTCAAATGCTTAAAGCATCTACTGCTCTCACACAAGTAACAAGACTTAAAGCAGGAAGTACCATAGCACGTGACTTTTCTGATAAGATGCACCACTCTTTCTCTACTAGAGGTGTTAAGCCTTTATCAGTAGAGGAGAGAGCTGCTACAGCTAGAAACTATTGGGATATTATCTTACGTAAGGAGGTACTTAAGCAGAGTACTAAGGAAGAACAACGTATTGCTGTTAAAAATCTAAGAGGTTTTGCAAATAAAGAAGAGTTAACTCCTCAGATAAAACAACTAACTAAGGACCTACGTACATACTTTGATAACTTTACTGCTTATAATAAAGATGTAGATATTAAACCTAAAGAACTATTAGATAACTATTTTCCTCGTGAATATAGCTTTGATGTTATAGACGCAGGGTTAACTAATATGTTACCTAAAGGGCATATTGCAGGTAGTGTATTCAACGGTAAGAGTTTTGAAGAAACAGTAGCACAGATTTATGTAAGAAAAGATAAGATTAATATTAAGTCAGCTAGAAAGAAGGCGGCTAAGTTTATAGTTACATTACATAATCCTGATACCTCGGGTGTAACTAATGCTTCCAACTTTAAACTAAGCAAAGTACCTTATGTACGTCATTTAGAACAGAAGAGAAAACTACACGGTACTATTAAGATTAAAGGTAAGACAGTACAGATTGAGGAGCTACTAGAGCCTTGGTTAAAAGGTGATATCGTTGAGATACTTGGTAATATGACTAAGGAAAGCACTAAAGCTGTGGAGTTTTCACGCACCTTTGGTAAGAACGGTGTACTTATTTATAAAACTCTCAATCAAGTACGTAATCATTATGATGATATCATCGCAGAGATAGATAAGAAAACCTATGGTGGGAAGCGTAAGATTGCACAATATGAGTTTCTTAAGAACAGAGAGATAAAACGTATTAAAGGTAGTGTTGATGCTTTCTTTGGTGTATATGGTCAGAAGCTTGATAGAGGTTATAACAATGCAGCGGCAGTAGTCTCGTTATATAACTCAACTAAAATGTTAGAGGATGTAGCTGTGGCTAACTTAGGCGACTTAGTACAGCCATTCATTCAAGGTGCTAAATTAAAGGATGTACTTAAAGCGTGGAGAAACAGTAGCTTTAAAGCAACCACTACTGACTTACGTTCTGAGGTAGAACCTGGGCATATCATTAATATGCTTGGACAAGACACACTAGCTGCGGAAGCAAGAGCAACTGCTGGTATTCTTGAAGATACTGGAGGTATTGTACGTAAATGGTCTGATGGTTTCTATCGTGTAACACAGCTTAATAACATTACATCTTATGCCAGACGTTTTGCTTTTAACGTAGGTGCTCAAGACTTATTTACAATAGCTAAAACAAATGCACGTAATCGTGCTAAAGTTATTAGAGATACTGAAATTAAACATAATGTTAAATGGTTTGACCTAACTGAAGCCAAGCAACGTCAGTACCTTAAGGAACATCCTAAAGCATATGATAATCAAAGACTCATAGAAGAAGGACAATACTATGGGGTATCTACTAAAGAGATGTTAGCCATTAGTAAGTTTGATACCTTCAAGGAAGCATACGCAGATAAGAATCTACGTGCTTTGTTTGAGAGTGCTGGTTTTAGAGCTATGGAAAGAGATGCTAAGATTCCTAATGTAGGTAATAGGTTATTATTTACACAATCCAGACATCCTATTATGAGATTGTTAGGTCAGTTTACTTCGTGGGCACAGGCACACTCAGCTAAAACTAATGCAATGATTAAGAAGATTGAAGATGGTAATACTAAGCAAGCGGTACGTATGATAGCTTCCCTTGCTGTATTCCACCAGATTCGTCAGCTAAGAGATATCATTAAGAACGGAGAGACTGATGATGACTTAACCATACCACAACATATAGCACGTGCTGCTGAATTATCAGGTGCTCCTGGTGTGTGGGCAGGTTACTATGGTTCAACACTAAGAGCTACGGAAGGGGACTATGATTTCAACCCATTAACAAGTTTTCCAGCAGGTCGTTCAACTATAGATATATGGAAGCAGTATGAGAAAGAAGATAACTTTGCTGACCTTATAGACCAATTTCAAGAAACTGGTATGTCTAATGGAGATGCTTGGAATTTACTTGAAGACCACTATGAACGTGTTCTCCCACTACCTAAACTTAGGGGCTTAATAGATGAGGTATTTGATAATGATGAGGCTGCTGGTTTTTCTAAAGGTGGCTTAGTCTCTCAAGCAGAACGACTGGGTTTTAATAAAGGGGGTGCAGTATCCCAAGAAGACATAACTGCAGTAACTGATGAATGGTCAAAGACTCCTTCTGATATCGGTAATGCGTGGGAGAAAAGAGCAACGTCTATGCAAACCACTATGCAAGGTGCAAGAGATAGCGAGATTAAACCGTTGCAGTATGCTTGGAATACAGCCTCAGATATTGCTGGTGGTGTCTATAACACAGGCGAAGAAATTCTTGAGCCTGTTATAGACACTGTTCAACTAGGTGCTAAAGCCACATTCCCTGATGCATATGCTGCTACTGCTGAAGCCTTAACTGATGCAGGTAAACAGATTCTTGATTCTGATATTGGTAAGAAAGGTTTAGAAACAGCTAAGGATATATACGAATGGTTTCAAGGATTTAAGAAAGAAAATCCTCACGATGCTAAATCAATAGAAGGTATAGGTAATCTATTTCCAATAGCTATAGGTGCTAAGGCAGTAAATAAGACACTTAAGAATCAGATGGATACTCTTAACACCAAGTCTACTTACCAGTACAAACCTAACTCTGATACACCATATTTAGATATGGATAATGAGAAAATTAATAAAGTTAATAAGTTTTTTAATCCTGATGTGATTAATAAAGCTTTACAAAGTAAAGATAAAAATACTAAAGTTGTCTATATGACACCTGGAGAATTTCTTACCTTGGCTAAGACACATACCTCAGATGGTGAAACAAAGAAGTTAGATAGAATTAATAATGCTATTAATGAAGGTATTCAATTAGAAGATATACCAACACTAACAATCAAAGCAGGTAAGGATGGTAATTCACAAGTAACTAAACACGATGGTAGACACAGAGCTAATGCTTTGTACGAGTTAGGTGAGGACCTTATTCCTGTTAGAGTAAAAACAACAGGCAACAAAGACAATAAGAAATTATCTACAGTTACTAATGAGGATGGTTTAGAAGTCTATACCTTCCCTGCCTATAGCTCTTTAATTTATGATAGACATCATCTAGGAACTGTTGAAAGCTATGATACTAAGAAACCTAAAGCAGCTATGCCTGCTAAGAAAACTAAAGAAGTACGTGATAATGAGTTTAAGGAATTAGCTAAGGGACTCACAGAGTCAGGAGGTTTTAAATATAAGCTACCTACTATGTTATTAGACCTAGCACTTAAAGATAAAGTAGGTCTAAGCAAACCTAAGCAATGGAAATATTCACTTAGTCAGTGGGCTAAGAAAGGTAAAATTAAACAGGAAGAACTAGATGACTCTATGCTTATGAAGTGGTTAGATACTATAGATGTCGATGGGAAGTTATCAACTAAAGATATATTTAACTTTATGCGTGATAACTCTCCAATGCTTAAGACGTATACGAGTAAGATACAGTCTAAAGTTGATACTGAATGGTTAGATAAACAACCACTACAGCAAGAAAAGATTAAACTGCAAGACAACGCCCACAACAAATTTCAAGAGGTAATTTACCTACGAGATTTATCTAACATAACTGATATATCTTCTGATAATAAGAAACTTGTTAAGACCACAGCTGAGATGATGCACCACGCAATCGTGGAAAATATTATTAACTATATGCATAGTCCCTCATTCATAGATAATCAACTTATGGATTTCCTCACTAACTCTCCTTATACTTTAAAAGCTATTCAAAGAAAAGCAGTTGATGCTAACTTACTTAATAAACCCAATAGTATTTTTCATCCAGACCACCAACAGTTAGATAATAAAGAATATATACGGGAAGCAGCTGTAGAATTAGTTAGTGAAGTTACCCCTGATAAAAGAAATTCTTACATTGTAGGTGCTATTATTGAAGACTTAAACCAAGCATATTTAAAAGCAGAAGGGCGTGAAAAAGAAGTCCTAAGTAAGTATGTTAATATCTTTATGGATTCTTATAAAGCCAAGATAAAGCAGATACGGTTTGGTATTGAAAATGTTACAGAATTACGTAAGTTATCTGAAGAAGCTCTGAGACGTAATGCAGGTGACGTGAATCCTAGTACTTGGAGCTCATTCTCACTACCTAATATGAAAGGTAAGCCTGTTACTATCCTAGTACAATCTAAAGTAGGCACTGATGATAGACTTAAGAAGCTTAGGGATTTTAGGGCAGAAGTATCGGAGCACTCCAAAGGTCCTTATATAGGTCACAGCAGTGAGTTATCTATTACAGGATTAACAACTAAATTAAATGACCCTACAACACTACCTCTCTCAGCTAAAGAGAGAATTGAAACAGTAAGGAAATTAAAAAGAAGTAAACAAACCTTTAAAGAAAAAACAGGTGTTACGTGGGAAGACAGACAAACGTACTTAGATAATTTAGAAGGTAATATCTATACAGAAGAACATTGGACAGGTACGTATGGCGAGTCACCACTTAAAAAAGGTATACCTCAAGAGAATATTATTATATCTATCAGAGGTAATGTTATTGAGCAAGGTAGTTTAGGTGAGAGTAGAGGTTTATTTATTAGTGAACAACAGGCACAACCACATCAAACAGCTATGGCTAATAAAAAACAACTTGATGTTCTAGGGAACAACCTGTTTAAAAATATTACAGGGTACTCAGCATTAGACTCAGGTGCTAAAATAAAAGAATTACAACGTAAATTAAAATCTTCTGAGGCTCGGAAAAGAGCCATCTCTGGTAAGTATCGTAAGTTACAGAAAGACTATTCCGAGCGTTATGAAGAACTGGAAGGACAGGCAAGAGCTTCCATCTTGGCAGAAGTGAAACGAGATGGTTATGAATTAACTGAGCAAGAGTTAGCTACTGAAGTTGCTATTAGATTAGAGAGGGTAGTTGATAATAACTACAATATGTATGACCCTAAATTAAAAAGTATAAATAACCAACAAGAATATAACATAAAAGTAACTAGTAAACTAAACGCCCAAGAAGCCGATATAGCTATACAGATAAGACAATTAACTAATTCGTTAGGTACTATGGTCAACGCCCTTCCAGAAAATCTATCACATAAGAAAGACTGGACTCCATTAGCTATGAAGCAGTCAATTAAGTATGCTATTGATAACAACCTTAATTATCTTGTATTACCTATTGAGAAACATAGCATCCAACAGATTGAGCAGTGGGGAGATAGAGAACCAGCTGTTTTAACAGCTATTCTCGATAGAAATTCTATCTATTCACCAAGAGCTTATAGAGATATTGTTAAGAAGTGGGATAAAGATGCTAAACCTTTTAACGATGAGTACTTAGATAGAGACAAACAAGGGGACTGGGATGAGAATGACATACATAAGGTTATAGTCTTACCTATCACTGATGCTATCAGAGCAGGTTATAAGAAGGACGGGCTAACTGCCTACCGTAGAGGTGGTCTAGTCACACAGATGAAAGCTCTGATTCCAAATGGGTAACTAACTCACCAAGCTTATGGTTACATTCCTTAATAAGAACTGAATAAAGATTCTTATCAGGGAAGTCTTCAAACACATTATCAACTTCCTCAATAGGCAGACCACTTAGTTCAACTAGGAGTCTGCCTTTGGTTGTTAGAAGTATTTTAAAGCCTACTAGCTTTGCTTCATTCATAATTGTAAGTAGACATCTAAGTTACCAATCA
>Ga0233434_1003373_pt1 | contig 13057 bp, 9 predicted proteins | sample SI_122_August201_4_FD_182738 | JGI IMG/M metagenome (GOLD analysis project Ga0233434, IMG submission 182738) | Seawater microbial communities from Saanich Inlet, British Columbia, Canada - SI_122_August2016_120_MG | ecosystem: Environmental > Aquatic > Marine > Inlet | place: Canada: British... | reverse complement strand
CAGACCAACAAATGATAATGGAAGTTGAAACTACAAAAGTTGAAAAAAAACCTGACTTAACCCCAAGACTTATTGACCTTGTCAGTCCTATTGGGAAAGGTCAAAGATCAATAATTATTTCACCTCCAAAAGCTGGAAAAACAATGATCTTACAAAGTATTGCCAACTCAATTGCCAAAAATTATCCAAAAAGTTATTTAATGGTTTTGCTAATTGATGAAAGACCTGAGGAAGTTACGGATATGCAAAGAACTGTTAAGGGTGAAGTTATAAGCTCTACTTTTGATGAACCAGCTCAAAGGCACGTGGCTGTAGCAGAAATGGTTATTGAAAAAGCAAAAAGATTAACAGAACATAAAAAAGATGTAGTTATTTTGTTAGATTCAATAACAAGATTGGGAAGAGCTTATAATGCAGTTATACCAAGCTCAGGTAAAGTTTTAACAGGTGGTGTAGATGCTAATGCACTTCAGAGACCAAAAAGGTTTTTTGGTGCCGCAAGAAATATTGAAGAAGGTGGCTCATTAACAATTATTTCAACTGCATTAATTGATACTGGTAGTCGAATGGATGAAGTAATTTTTGAGGAATTTAAAGGTACAGGTAATAGTGAGACAGTTCTTGATAGAAAAATTGCTGATAAGAGAATTTATCCAGCAATCGATATAACAAAATCTGGAACTAGAAGAGAAGAGTTGTTATTTGATAAAAACGACCTTCAAAAAATGAATGTATTAAGAAGAATAATTGCACCAATGGGAACAATGGATGCAATTGAATTTATTAATTCAAAATTAAAAGACACTAAAAATAATGCTGAGTTCTTCAACTCAATGAATAAACCAGCTTAATTATTTAAATTTTTTCTTTAATAAATATATTTTTTGGCTCATTTTTTTCCAAATAATTTTTATAAACTTTTTGTAAGCCTTCTTCAAAATTACGAGTAAATATTTCGGTATTGAATAGAGCCTTTTGAAGTCGATTTTCTTTTAACTTAAGTTTAATGGTACTTAATTTATTAGTATTAGTCGCTAACTCAACAGCTAATTTTTCATAAGCCTCTGGACTATTGGTAATTAATTCAGGTAAACCAATTGAGTGCAAAAGACTTGAGGCCATTCTAGAAGAATAACTTTGTCCTATTTTAGTTAATACTGGTACCCCCATCCAGAGCGCGTTACTTGCTGTAGCACCCGCATTGTATACAAAAGTGTCAAGAAATAAGTCTGCATGTTGAAATTGAGATAGGTAGATATCATAAGAGGTTTTTTTTGCAAAAACTATTCTATCACTACTTATTTTTCTTAATTCAGTTTCTCTAAGTAAATTATTTTTAGCCAACTCATTAGTATCTAAGAGCCAAAGAACACTTTGTTCAACTTTTTCTAATATCTTCATCCATGAATTAAATACTTCTGGTAATATTTTATAATTATTATTAATTGCACAAAAAATAAAACAGTCCTCAGGTAGACCTAATTTGGTTTTCGAAGGTGTTATTTCTGCAGCTTTTAGTTCATCATCTTGTACTTGATAACTATCAGGCATATATATAATTTTTTCAGAATAAAATTTTTGATTTTTTTTAGGAATAAGATTTTCATCAGCTATAATGTAATCTATAAATTTTGCACCCATAGTCCCTGGATAACCAAGGTAGTTAATTTGAATGGGTGCAGCTCTATTGGCAAAAATTCCAGAGCGTTGCTTGCCAGTATATCCCTGTAAATCTATGGCTATATCAATTTCATCTTCTCGAGCGACAAGCGCTGCTTCATGATCGGCGATATCTCTGATATCTCTGTAAAAATCAACATTTTTTTCTATATTTTTATGCACCTCATCTTTTTCTTTTAAACCAAATGCATAACAATAGATCTGAAATTTTTTTTTATCATGTATTCTAAACATTTTATGTATCAGTTGTGATACTGCATGTGCATTTAAATCAGCTGAAAAATATCCTATTTTTATTTTACTATTGTCTATTTTTTTTTTTTTTAAGTTATTTGAAAGAATTGGAACAAAATTTTTTGCAAAAAGTATTGAATTATCTTTATGCTTTTGAGGATCATCTATTAATGAAAGAAATGGGAATGGGACGATAATTTTTTTATTAATTTTTAATCCATCAGTAATTATTTGAAGTTGTTTATTAAAATTACTCCAGTCGTTTAAATGCATTTTTGAATGAACTATTTTCCCAAAAAGATAATCTAAGTTTTCATTAATCCTGTAAGCCTCTTCCGAATCTTTTATGGATAGTTCAAAATATTTGTCATCTTGATTTATCTTTGATAATTCTCGCATTACATCTCCTCTTCCATCATATGCTTCTGCGAATTTATTATTAAAAAATATTGCCTTGTCATAAGCATTTTTTGCTTCTTGATATTTTCCAAATTCAGTAAATAAATTTCCTAAATTAAAATAAACTTTAGGGTTTTGAGAGTCGATTTTTAAACATTCATTAAAGCATTTAAAACTTTCCTCAAATTTTTTGATATTTTTTAGAACAATACCTTTGTTAAGATATGCTTCTAAAAAATCCTTTTTAAGAAGAATTGCTTTATTAAAGTCATTAATGGCATTTTGAAATTCTTTAGTTTTAGAGTGAACTATGCCTCGACTATTATAAATGTGTGGAATATTAGGATCTATTTTAATTGAATTATTTAAATAACTTATAGCTTGTTGATAATTTTTTAATTGCAAAAATGAGGTTCCAATTAAAAAGTTTAATTTTACATCATTATTATTATCTCTAATTAATTCTAGATATAATTTTTGAGCTTCTTTAATTTGTCCTTTTTGGTGAAGCTGTTTTGCTTTATTTAATATTTCTTCTTTATTTTTCATTTTTTTTGTTGCTAAAAAAGTATATCAATAATTGTTATAATAAATATATTTCTAAATTATGACCATATATGCTTTATCAACTGGCCCTGGAATTTCAGGAATTGGAGTTGTAAGAATTTCAGGAAAAGAAACTTCAAAAGTTATTAAGTTATTGACTGGTCGTGATGTACCTAAGCCAAGGTTTGCAACACTAAGAAAAATCAACAAAATCAACACTTCTGAGCTAATTGATGAAGGTATAATACTATGGTTTCCTGGGCCTGAGAGCTACACAGGAGAGGATATGGCTGAAATACAGGTACACGGAAGCAAGGCTGTAATTGATGCTCTACACTCCTCTATTTCAAATATTGAAAATTGTCGCTTAGCAGAACCAGGTGAGTTTACAAAACTCGCATTTCAAAATGGGAAAATAAATTTACTTAAGGCAGAGAGCATTGCAGATTTAATTTCCTCTGAAACTGAAATTCAAAGACAGCAAGCGATAAAAATAATGAACGGAAGATCTGCTGACCAATTTAATTTTTTAAGAGAAAAACTTTTAAAAATATTATCACATGTTGAAGCTAAAATAGATTTTCCAGATGAAGATTTACCGAACGATATTTTAAAAGAAATTAAAAAAAACTCAGATGAAGTTTTAACAAATATTGAAAAAATTTTAGATGATCAAAAAGTTGGAGAAAGAATTAGAGAAGGTTTCAAGATAGCAATTCTTGGACCTACCAATGCGGGTAAATCTAGTCTCCTAAATCATTTATCTAATAGAGATGTTGCAATAGTTTCAGAGATTGCAGGAACAACAAGAGATGTGATTGAAACACATCTTAACATAGATGGCTATCCAGTAATTGTTTCTGACACTGCTGGTATAAGAGAGTCTAAAAATGAAATTGAAAAGAAAGGTATCAAATTATCTTTAAATAGAGCAGAAGAAGCTGATTTGAAGTTGGTAGTTGTTGATGCCAAAAACCTTGAATTTACTGATGTTTTGAAGGGCTTATTGGATGAAAACGCAATTTTGGTAATAAATAAATCAGATCTTTTGGAGGGAGATATTGATCCTGAGATTAAAAAATTAAATTATGTATTCATTTCAATTAAAGAAAATTTAAATATTGATGAATTGATTTTAAAAATAAAAAATAATTTAAAAAATAAATTTATAACAAGTGATGATATTTTAATTACTAGAGAAAGACACAGACAACATCTTGAACAATGTTTAGAGCATCTTAAAAATTTTAATAAAAAAAATGAAGTTGAAGATTTTGATAAAGCTGCAGAAGATTTAAGGTTGGCTACTAGACATCTTGGTATGATTGTTGGAAAAGTTGATGTTGAGGAGATATTAGGTAGTATTTTCAACGATTTCTGTATAGGTAAATAATAAGCTATTTTCCTTGTTTTTAAGCCTTTTTTTACTTAAAAATGTTGATAATTAAAGCTTATATAGGCAAAATTATACGTGCCTTGTAAATATAATAATCAGTTATAAATTTAGTTTATGAAAAATGATTTATCATTTGATGTTGTGGTAATAGGTGGTGGCCATGCAGGCTGTGAAGCTGCCGCAGCTTCTGCGCGACTAGGTGTTAACACTGCTTTGTTTACTCATAAGATAGAAACAATTGGAGAGATGTCATGTAACCCAGCAATAGGTGGTTTGGGTAAAGGTCATTTAGTCAGAGAAATAGATGCCCTTGATGGTGTCATGGGTGAGGTTGCAGATAAATCAGGCATTCAATTTAGATTATTAAACAGAAGTAGAGGTCCAGCTGTGAGAGGACCTAGAACTCAATCAGATAGATCATTATATCGTAAATATATGCAAGAAAAACTTGTAAACTATTGTAATTTCAACATTTTTTCTGATCCTGTAATTAAGTTTATTTTTAATAAAAATACAATAACTGGCTTTATAACTAAAGAAGGTAAAAAAGTTTTATGTTCTAAGCTAATACTAACAACCGGCACTTTTTTAAATGGTTTGATACATATAGGCGATGAAAGAACACCTGCTGGAAGGTATGACGAAAAACCCTCAACAGGATTAAGTGAACAATTAAAAAAATACAATTTTAAAATAGGAAGATTAAAAACAGGAACCCCTCCCCGACTTGACTCAAGAACAATTAATTACGAAAATTTAGAAGAACAGTTTGCAGATGATGATCCTTATTTTTTTTCATTCTTAACAAAAAAAAATATTAACAAACAAGTTTCATGTCGTATGACTTATACTAACGATAAGGTTCATAAAATTATTGAAAAAAATTTATCTAAGAGTGCCATGTACTCTGGTAGTATACAAGGTGTTGGACCTAGATACTGCCCCTCTATTGAAGACAAGATAGTAAAATTTGCTGATAAGGGTCGGCACCAGATATTTTTAGAGCCTGAAGGGCTAAATGACCATACAATTTACCCAAATGGCATCTCAACATCGCTTCCAGCTGCTATACAGCAAGAAATATGTAACAATATCAATGGTTTAGAGAATGTTTCTATTATTAGACCAGGATATGCTATAGAATATGACTACATAGATCCTAGGGAGCTGTTTTTAACACTTGAAACCAAGAAGATTAGTAACCTGTACCTTGCTGGGCAGATTAATGGAACAACAGGATATGAAGAAGCTGCAGCTCAGGGTCTTATAGCTGGTATAAATGCCGCTCTATCTATTAAAAAATTAGAACCTTTCATACTTGATAGATCAGATGCTTACATAGGAGTAATGATTGATGATTTGGTGACGAAAGGTGTGGCTGAACCATATAGGATGTTTACATCAAGAGCAGAATATCGGTTAAGCCTAAGATCTGATAATGCTGATCAAAGACTTACCAACAAAGGTATCTCTATAGGTTTAATTCGAGAGTATAGAAAAAATTTATATGAGGATAAACATAAAAAAATAGATAATATTGTAAAAAAAATGAAAAAATCAACTATTTCTCCATCTAAAGCTGAAGATTTTGGTATTAAAATAGCCAAAGATGGTGTTTTAAGGTCTTCGAATGAAATATTGAGCCAAAAAGGGGTTGATATGAAAAAAATCCGAGAAATATGGTCTGAAATACCATATTTTGATGAAAAAATAGATGAGCAAATAGAGATTAATGCTCATTATAGAGGATATTTGAAGAAGCAAAAAGCGGATATTTTAGCATTCAAAAGAGATGAAAATTTGATGATACCTGATCAAATTAACTATGATAGTCTTTCAGGACTATCAAACGAAGTTAAAGCTAAATTTAAAGAGATTAAACCCAAAACGATGGGTCAAGCTCTGAGAATTGACGGAATTACTCCAGCAGCAGTATATATTTTGTTGTCACATGTCAAAAGAAAGTCTATTAAGCATATAGCTTAATGGAACAAGAAATTTTAGATTCATATAATAGACTCAATAGCTTAAATGTTTCACGTGAAACATATTTAGATTTTGAGTCCTTTATTTCGATGGTAATAGAAAAAAATAAAAAAATTAACATAATTAGTCAAGAAACAGCAAAAAGTAGTACCATTAGAGAGCGTCATATTATAGATTCAGCGCAAATTATTGATTTTATTGATTTAAATCAAAATACAACTACAGATTTAGGATCTGGCGGTGGCATGCCAGGCATAATCATTGCAATTATACTAAAATATATAAAAAAAAATATAAAAGTTAATTTATACGAGAAAAGTCATCATAAGAGTGCTTTTTTAAAAGAAGTATCTAAAAAATTGGAATTAAAAACAGAAATAATACAAAAAAATGTTTTTGATTTAAAAAATATAGAAACAGGAACAATAATGTCTAGAGCATTTAAACCAATGCCAATTGTTTTGGATTTAGTTTATGAAAATTTTTCAAGTTATAAAAATTTAATTTTTTTTATGGGCAGGAATGGAAAAAATGTTTTTAAAAATTCATTAAAGAATTGGGATCTTGAGTATGTAGAAAAAAAAAGTTTAACTAGTGAAGATTCATTTTTATTAAATATTAAAAATATTAAAAAAAAGATTACAAAAAATTAGATGCAAATTATTTCTGTGATTAATCAAAAGGGTGGGGTTGGAAAAACAACAACGGTGATTAATCTTGCAGCAGGTTTATCCCAACAAGGTAAAAAAATTCTAGTTATTGATTTAGATCCACAAGGAAACGCAACTACAGGTCTTGGTTTATCCAACACAGATAACTCAACAGAAACTATTTATGGTGTATTGAATGGATCAAAAGAAATTTCTGAAGTTATAAAAAAAACTGAATTTGAAAATCTAGATATGATTAGTTCTAATGTAGACTTGTCTGGACTAGAGGTCGAAACTGCAGATGATGGAAATAGAGCATTTATTTTAAAGCTTAAATTAACCGCTTATTTAAAGGATTCTGGGTCTTTATATGACTATATTTTAATTGATTGTCCGCCATCACTGAGTTTATTAACAGTAATGGCTTTAGTATCATCACACTCACTTGTGGTTCCCCTTCAAACAGAATTCTTTGCACTTGAAGGACTTACGCAACTTATGAAAACAATTGAGAGAATTAAAATTAGTTTGAACCCAGATTTAAAGATCAGAGGAATACTTTTAACAATGTATGACAAAAGAAATAAACTTTCATCACAAGTAGAAAAAGAAGCAAGAGATTATTTTAATGATAAAGTTTATTCAACAGTAATACCAAGAAATGTTAGATTATCAGAAGCACCATCACATGGTATGCCAGTTTTAATTTATGACAAATCATGTCCAGGTAGTAGATCCTATTTCAGTTTTACAGATGAATTTATTAATCAAGAAACTACTATGGGGAGTGCTGCATAATGGACTCAAACAAGATTAAAAAAGGATTGGGTAGAGGATTGTCATCTTTAATAGGTGAAACAAAAATTGAAAGTCAAAATAATCAGCTATCTATTAGTGAGATGATTCCAAATAAATATCAACCGAGAAAAATTTTTGATGAAAATAGTTTAAATGAACTTACGAAATCAATTGAGCAAAGAGGAATACTACAGCCAATAATTGTTAGGAAATCAAATCACGATAAATCAAAGTTTGAAATAATAGCTGGAGAAAGAAGATGGCTAGCTGCTCAAAGAGCAGGACTTCATAATGTGCCAGTAGTTGTTACAGAAGCAGATGATTTAAAATCTTTAGAGTTTGCAATTGTTGAAAATGTACAAAGACATGATTTAAATCCACTTGAAGAAGCCCAGGGCTATAAACGATTAATTGATGAATTCTCTTATGACCAAGAAAAAGTATCAAAATTTATTGGAAAAAGCAGAAGTCACATAACAAATTCATTGAGACTTCTTATTTTACCAGAAGAGGTAATAAAATTAATAGAAACTCAAAAATTAACTGCTGGACACGCAAAGATACTAGTTGGCTTAGAAAATGCTGGTTTTGTTGCAAATAAAATTGTTGAAAAAAAACTTTCTGTAAGGCAAGCAGAAAACTTTGTAAAAATTTTTAAAAATAAAAAACAAAAATCTAATAATAAAGATGCAAATATAAAAGATCTTGAAATTTCGGTATCTAATAAGATTGGTCTAAATGTTGAAATTAAAAATAAAAAAAACAATAAAGGTAAAATTACTTTTGAGTATAAGGACTTAGATCAATTAAATAAAATTATAGAAATAATAAAAACTAATTATTAGTTTCAGAAGATTGTTCCAAAATAAAATCTGTAATGAGATTAATTGAATTATGCATATTTTTTTTAATTAAAAGCTCAACATCAGCTAATTTATAGATTAACTTTTTGATATTTTTTGGGGACCATTTATAAATTTGTTGTTTCGTAATTTCTTTATCTTTCCAAAAAATTGGTGGACGGGCTGATGATATGGTTAAATCTATATTTTTGTTATTTTCAAATTCATTAGATAGTTTAAGTATTTTTTTGGATTTGTTTAAAAAAGATCTTGTAATTAAAATACAATCTTCATTATTAAAATTATTTTCATTTAAAATATTAATAATTTTCTTTTTATTTTTAACTAAACAATTATCTATAAGCTCCGAAATGTTATGATTTTCAGATAAATTAGTTAACTTTTCGATATTTTCTGTGGTAATTTTCTTTCCATTTTTACTAAAGTATTCAATTTTGTTTAATTCATTTAGTAGCGCTTCTCTATCCCCATTACATTTATTGATTATTAAATTAATATTAGCTTGAGAAATTAATATTTTTTTTTCGTTTAAAAAATTATGAGTTATTTTTGAAAGTGTTTGATTGGTATCAGGGTAAAACGCAACACAAATAAAATTTTTCTCTTTTTCAAAAAGTGATCTTAATTTTGATTTTTTATCTAAATTATCAGAAATAATAATAATGACGGTTTCCTCGATATTTTTTGTATTTAATTCATCAACCAATTTTACTATTTTATCCGTAGCTCTTTTGATTATGATAATTTTATCTTCATCAAATAACGATTTAGATAATATTTTTTCTATAAAAGAATTTTGATTTTCTAATATTTCTTTCTCATCATAGTTTAAAATTTCTTTTTTTTTACTATTTAGATTAATTATAGTTTCGTTTTTAAGTCCTTCATTTTTTCCGTAAAATAAAAAATAATTATAATTTTGTTTTAGATTAGAAAGCTCATAATTTTTTTTTATCATTCAGCAATCGTGAGTCTTAAAATTAATTTACGAGTTATTGATGAAGCAATATTTTTCTTTATAGTTTTTTCATAATTATTTTGCTTATAGCTGTTGCTCATTTTTTTATAATTAAACTTTTCCTCTATAGCAAAATTTTGTTCTTTATCAGAATGAGTTACTTTAAAGTTAGAGATTGCTTTAAGTTCAAAATCTGTTGGTGTTCCCTTGGTGTTTCTTGCCAAGATTGTTCTAACAAAATTAGTATTTATTTTTATGTCAATTTTTTTTGAATAGTTATTATTTGCTATCTGATTAATTTCTTTAACTATAATTTCATTTATTTCACTATCCCCATCAAAATTTATTATATTTATATTTAATTTTGAATTTTCACCTTTTAAATAAACTGGAGAATAATCACAATTAGCAACTACAATTAAAAATAATAAAAGTGATAATATTTTTTTAAACATTTTATATTATGATGTTCATTAATTTATTTGGTATAAAAATTTTTTTCTTAATTTCTTTTTCATTTAAATATTTTTTTAACTTTTTATCCTGATTAATCTTTTTCAATATTTCTTCTTCTAAAACATTCATATTAACTTCTAACGTCCCTCTTTTTTTTCCATTTATTTGAATTACAAAAGTTATAATATCTTCAATAATCAAATTTTCATCATAATTAGGCCAGCTTATTTTATCCCCTCCAATTTCTTTGAATGCCTCGTTAGTTAAATGGGGTATAATTGGCTCTAATAGAGTTAAAATTTTTGAGTAATTCTCGATCAAGGATTTTTTTGTATATTTATTATTGATTTCTTTATTCATGTAAGTGTGCATTTCATGAATATTAGCTATAATTATATTATAATTAAAGTTATCTAAATTTTGAGTAATTTTTTTTATGAACTTATTTGTAAATTTTATCAAATTATCACTCGAATCTTCATTATGATTTTTATTTATTTCATCAATAATTTTTTGATGTAATGCCCATAACTTTTGAATAAATTTGTAAGATGAAATTATTCCTTCTTCTGACCATTGCACATCTTTTTCTGGAGGACTATCTGATAAAATAAATAATCTTACTGAGTCAGCCCCATAACTTTTGATTATGTTTTCAGGATCAATGGTATTTTTTTTTGATTTAGACATAGATTCTGACGAACCAACTTTTATTTCAATTGATGTATTATTTTTTAAATATTTTTTACCATTGATTGAGGTTACTTGTTCTGGACTTAACCAGTTATTATTTTGATCTTTATATGTTTCATGACAGACCATTCCCTGAGTAAACAGACCAGTAAATGGTTCTTTTATAGTAAATTTTTCATTTTGATATGAAAGCGCTTGCATAAAAAATCTTGAATATAGTAAATGTAAAATTGCATGTTCTACCCCACCTATGTATTGGTCAACAGGCATCCAATATTTTATGTCTTCATAATTAAATCCATTTTCATCATTATCAGGAGAACAGAATCTTAAGAAATACCAGGAAGAGTCTACAAAAGTATCTAATGTGTCTGTTTCCCTAGTATACTTTTTTCCATCTATAGTAATATTTTTCCATTCAGTGATTTTATCTAAAGGATTACCTGTGGGTTCTAACCTCTCAATTGATGGAAGTTTTACTGGTAATAATTCTTCAGGTATTTTATGAGGTAAACCGTTATTATCATACATTATTGGAATTGGACAACCCCAGTATCTCTGTCTAGATACACCCCAATCTTTTAATCTAAAGTTAATTTTTTTTACTCCAAGTTTTTCTTTTTCCAAGTGTTCAATTGTTTTTACAATGGACTCCCCTGGAGATTTTAATCCATCTAAAAAACTAGAATTAAATATATATCCTGGACCAGTATAAGCTTCATTTTGAATTTCAAAATTTAAGTCATCTTTATTTGGAGTTACAACTGCTTTTACTTTTAGATTATATTTTCTAGCAAAGTCTAAATCCCTTTGATCATGAGCCGGACATCCAAAAACAGCTCCTAAGCCATAATCCATTAATACAAAGTTAGCAAAATAAACTGGAACTTTTACTTTTTCATTTAAGGGATTTATTGCAATCAAATCTGTTTTAAAACCAATTTTATCAGCAACAGCAATAGACTCCTCAGTCGTTCCAGTTTCGGAACATTTTTTTTTAAAACTAACAAAATCTTTATCATTCTCATAAAATTTGGATAAGGGATGGTCAACTGATAAAGCTAAAAAAGACATTCCAAATAATGTGTCTGGTCTTGTTGTAAAACATTTAATTTCATCAATTTTTTTTGATGATTCTATTTTAAATCCAATTTCACACCCTACAGATTTACCTATCCAATTTTTCTGCATGATCTTAACTTTATTGGGCCAATCATTTAAAGAATTCAGACTTTCTAATAACTCATTAGAAAATTTAGTAATGTTAAAAAACCATTGATTTAACTTCTTTCTTTCAACTGTTACCCCTGAACGCCAACCCTTTCCATCAATAACCTGTTCATTTGCTAAAACAGTTTGATCAACTGGATCCCAGTTTACGTACTCTTCTTTTCTATAAACTAAGCCTTTATCATAAAGTTCTAAAAAAAATTTTTGCTGGTGTTTATAGTATTCTGGAGAACATGTAGAAATCTCTCTACTCCAGTCGATTGAAAGGCCAAGTTTTTTTAATTGTCTTTTCATGTTTGAAATATTTGATTCTGTCCATGTCTTAGGATCTAAATTATTTTGTCTAGCAGCATTTTCAGCAGGCAAACCAAATGAGTCCCATCCCATAGGATGTAGAACGTTATAACCTTGCAAAGATTTGAATCTTGCTAGTACATCTCCGATAGTATAATTTCTAACATGACCCATATGTATTTTTCCAGATGGGTAGGGAAACATTTCTAGGCAATAAAACTTTTTTTTAGTTTTATCTATTTTACTTTTAAAAGATTTATTTTTCTCCCATTTACTTTGCCAATAATCTTCAATCTTTTTAAAATTATATCTCTCCACTGGCGCTACAAGTAAACTCTATCCCTATTTTAATATTGATTGTTTGTAAGGCTTAAAATTTTTATCATTATTTTGTTTTTGATAAATTGCTGCTTTTTTAAGAATTTCTTTTTTTAATTCTTTGGCTAAATCATTAGTTCTTTCACTAACAGAACAATTATTTTGAGTTTTACAAATTTTATAAAATATTTTTAGATTCACGGCATCAGATCTAATTTCATTAGTTAAAAATCTAATAGTAATTTTAATACTTTCGTTTGAATTTTGATTATCAGAATACCAGTCAGTAACAATTATGCCTCCACTATAATTAGCAGTGGCTATAGGCATAAAATCAATAATATCTAATGATGCTCTCCATAGTTCGTTTGAATTGGCAAATTCAAAATTTCCACCATTTCCACTTCCACGTTTCATCTTGTCCATTATTCTAAACCCTTTGCCAGACTCAAGATTGTTTTTAACTCTTTGCTTTGGGTCTGGTGGAAATTTTTTTGCATCAACGCCTCCAATTTTTCCACATCCATTTAAGGCAAATGAGATTAAAACCAAAATT
>Ga0233434_1003369_pt1 | contig 13065 bp, 9 predicted proteins | sample SI_122_August201_4_FD_182738 | JGI IMG/M metagenome (GOLD analysis project Ga0233434, IMG submission 182738) | Seawater microbial communities from Saanich Inlet, British Columbia, Canada - SI_122_August2016_120_MG | ecosystem: Environmental > Aquatic > Marine > Inlet | place: Canada: British... | reverse complement strand
TAATTACTGCAAGATCATCATCGTGTCTGTAGAGAAAAATATTTTTTTTATTCTTTGAGTTTTGGGCAGCAACAATGTCCAATTCAATCAACGCTTTTTTCCAATAGTGTCGATATCCATCACCAGATAATACCCCATCAATTATTCTCATACGTTCAAAATCATTTTGTTACTTACAATTTAATTGGAAAAAACTTTCATACTTTTTACTTAATCTTGTTTATGTTCAATTGGGATATCACTGCTAAAAATTAAAACCTCTTTTGATTTCTTATCTTTTGACATTCCATAGGACCACTTTGGCTCTTCAATGTGATAATTTGAATATAATTCTCTAACTTCTTTTGAATTGTTATATGACAAAATCCATTTCTTTCTTTTCTTTAGGATTTCTGCCAATGCATCATGTTTGAAATTTTTATGCAAATCTCCTTTATTCCCATACAGTTTACTTTTAATTAGATATGGCGGATCCAAGTAAAGTAAGTCTTTGGGATGTTTTAGAATGGATTTTTCAAACGAAGCAAATTTTACATCTAGGTTGTCAATTTTGAAATCATTTATTCTTTTGATTGATGACTCTGTAAATCTTGGATTGTCATCTTTGCCCCCTGACGCCATTCCTCCCGATAACGTGGATCCAGAAAATGATGTACGGTTTAAAACATAAAATTTTACAGCCCTTTGAAATGAGTCTTTGATTGTGACATGCTCTTTTTGTAAATCATAGAATTTTTTTCTTGGTATTAGCGGATGATATGTTTTGACATTTTTGGCCAGTTTCTTTGGATCCTTTAGCAGCCATCTCCAAAAATCTACCAATGGTCGAAAATTGTCATATCCGTGCACCTTGATCCCTTTTTGGGCACAAAATATCTCCAAAGAACCCCCTCCAAAGAACGGCGAGCACAGTTTCTTTGGATCTAGCGGCTCTATGTATTTCCAAATCTCCTTTACCGCCCTTGATTTGCCTCCGGGGTAGCGTAATGGGGATTTAATTTTATTCCTGGATTTCATTATTTTAAAACCTGTTAAACACTATTTTCATTCAATGATTATTATAATTATGGAAATTCTGTAATTACCCTGACTTTATCTCCATTTGATTTTTTTCTTCATGCGATCATCATGATTTTAAAGCCAACTTTGTTTTTTTTGTATTTGTTTTAGATTCATATTTTAAACAACTGTGTTTTGATCCGACTAATTGTAAATGATGGTTCAACAAATTAATTTTTAAGCCGTAACCGTATCTTAAAAAATATTATCATGAAGCAAAAAAAACTTAACTCCAGAAACCCTACTGTTCTCTCATTATTTACATGTGGAATGGGGATGGATTTGGGATTTGAAAAAGCAAAATTTGAAACTGTTTATACAAACGATATTGAAAAATTTGCCTGCAACACTATCCGGCACAACAGATCAGAAATTCCGTGTGACGAAGGGGACATAACTGACATTTCATCAAAGGAAATTCTGAAAAAATCTGGTTTTAAAAAAAGTGAAATTGATGTTGTTATTGGAGGGCCTCCATGCCAATCTTTCTCAACAGCAGGTGCAAGAAAGGGATTGGATGACAAGAGGGGAATGGCACTACTTGAATTTATTAGGGTAATTCGTGACGTAAACCCAAAATTTTTTGTATTTGAAAATGTACCTGGCTTAAAATCCATTTCAAAAAAACATGTCTCATTTTATGACCGGATATCCGTTGACAAAAAAACCCTGAGTTCTGATCAACAGTATGGCTCACTGTTTGAAGAAATATTAGATGAGTTCAGGGATATCAAAGGTTACACATTTGATTGGGATATTCTCAACTCTGCTGATTATGGTGTCCCTCAAAAAAGAAAACGACTGATTATGGTGGGCTCTAGAACCGTTGATCCGAAAATTGTACTTGAAAAAATTAGGGAAAATGCAAAGTTTGCCGACCCTGCAAAAGCAAAGGAATCCGGAAAAAAACCCTGGAAAACCCTCAGGGATGCACTTGACGGGTTAAAGGACGACGAGATGGAGCGTACAGAATTTCCCAAATGGGGAAAATATCTCAAACACATACCTGCGGGAGGCTGTTGGGTTGATCTTCCTGAGAGTCTAAAAAAAGAGGCAATGGGTCGAGCAGCCAATTCTGATGATCCGAAAAGAAAAGGAAAGCAGGGTGGGAGAACAGGATTTTTCAGAAGGCTGAGCTGGGACAAGCCTTCCCCCACCTTGGTGACTTCCCCTTCTCAAATGGGAACATGTCTCTGCCACCCCGATGATGACAGGCCACTTACTGTGAAGGAATATGCAAAACTGCAGGGCTTTCCTGCCAGATGGAAATTTGTCGGCTCCACATCTCAAAAGTACAGGATGATAGGGGAGGCAGTTCCAGTAGAACTTGCAAAAGTCATTGCTGAAACAGTCAAAGATTTTATCTAGCTTTTTGAGATTATTTTTTTCATAATCTTAAATTCTGGATCTTCTTCTGCTTTGGCAAATAACTTTGGATTAACTTGTAGTCGCACACATTTTTTACAAAATTGTTTTCCGGTATCTTCTTCTTCCCATCTTTTCCTGCCTTTCTTAAATTTGACATGGCAGGAATTACATTGACCGTCTTCTTCTTCAGCGTCATCATCTGCAAGGGAATAGTTACGCTTAGTTTGCTCTGTAAAACCTGATAACTTTTCATTTCCATAAAATGACTTTAGGAATATTTTGACAGCTTTTTGCAAATCTGCAACAGACCATTTTTTATTTAATTCTTCAACCCCGTACCTTATCTGCCAGATAAAAAATTTGAAAGCATTCCATTCATCGCCAGTTAATTCCTTCCACGTGTCCGGACCAATTACAATTCCCCCCTCTTTTATTTTCTTCATGTATGTATTTCGTAATTCCCACCGCCCATAGATTATCCCAACCTTGTAATTGGTAACTCCTATGAACTCACCAAAAGACTTGTTTTTTAATTCAGGAATTAAGCTGATTTTTTTATTGATGCCATCAACGTCACGCAGATTTAGAACGTTAGGGCCGCTCTTAATGTCATAAACAGTCGAGCCAACTTTTACATCCATTCTGCCTGCATTGAAAGCTTTTACTTTTGGATTAAATACTACAAAAGCTCCTTCGAATTTTCCGCCCCACACTGTTACTGCACGTCGAGTTTCTTTCTGGGAATTCTGAAAAGATATACCATCATCTAAATTATTTGCAATCGAAACAGTCAAGAACGGGTTTGCCAATGTTAAGTCCATATTTTTACGTAATTCTTCATCTATGTACTTCTGCCATTCTTCAAACAACGGTTTGGAGTTTTCATATTCTGCTTTGTGTACTTTTGGCTCTACAACAACGTATTTTTTTATATTTTCTTGTAGTGACGGCAGTATTTTTTTGAGTTTTGCTATGGTTTCTTTTTTACTCTTTTCTTCCTTTTTGTCCCCTTCCGGTTTCCAAATATCTACAATTGATTCTATGAACTCCTCCGTCATTTCTGGCGTGAATTTCTTAATCTCTTTTTCATCTCTAAGAAATATCATTCCCATCTGGATGCAATTTCTGACTCCTTCAGTTGTAACAAAATCTTTTTTTATTTTTTTTAAATCTAGCATAAACTGCTGATACCTCCATTATTTTTAGCGTTGATCAACAATATTCCATCTACTCGTTCTATTCCGTATCTGGAACTAATTTTTCGACAAATTCATCTAACTTTGGTATCAAATCCTGGTAAACTTTTCCCAAGTCTAATTTCCAATTATTTCTTTCATAATCTTCCAGTAAAATTTCGATTCCACCATCTCCATATCTTAGGAAATCATTCCATATCTCACCTTCTTTTTTTTCTTTATTTTCTTCAAGTTTAGCTGTTTCTAAAAAGATCATTTTCATGACGCTTGACAGTTCTGTTTGTTCTTTTACTCCCTGTGCTCTGATGAATACGTCATTTTTGGTTAAATCTGATTTTCTTTGATAAAAATATCCTATCAATGTTACTGTAACAAATAATTGTGTTTTTGTTTCAAAATACTGTGTAAACATATATTGTTTTGAACCATCATCACCGTTTACTACTCTATTGTAAAAATCAATTTCTTTGGAGTCTTTTCCATATGCTGTTTTTAATCTGATGGATGAATTTCCTACCATGTCTTCCCACTCTTGCATTAGATGGACTCCTTTACTTGACTATAATTTAGATTTATTTTATTAAATTCCCATTCAGCAGAACTGTGTGCTTTGAACTGTTGTATTCCATCGATGTTTAACTCTCCAGGCTGATATAGAATAACTACTTGTTCATCTTGTTCAATTATTGCTCCTGCAATTGCTGCCGTATATTCGTTATCCAAACGTGCAAAAGGTGTATCAATAAAAATGGGTCTCTCTATACCTGCAAATTTTGTTAATGCTAAAACAAAAGCCATTGCAATGATTTGTTTTTCACCTTTACTTGGTCTTGGGGAATCATTTGTGTATTGTGGTTTACCTGTTGGGGGTCTCTTAATCATTATGGTGTATCTCTCGTCTAAAATAATTCCTTGCAGCCCAGCCTTATCTGGTGCAATTTTCATCAAAATTTCAGAAGCAAAATCTTCTATGGATTTCTTCTGTATGCGAATTACATTTTCTTTGACCCGCTTAAGTGCATCTATCATTTGTTGACATCTTTTACTGTATGCATTAAACTTAGTCTGTTCTTTACTTGCACTTGACTGTTTTACTTTTTCAAATGCTTCATCGTATTCGGCTTGACGAGTAACAACTATACTGTTCACATTTTTTAGTTCAATTTCATTGACCCGATTCTGTTCCTTCACTGCATTTTGGTCATCTCTAGTTTGTTTTATTTCCTCTTTTAGATTTCCAGCTTGATCATCTATTGCTGAATTAATTTCTTTTATTTCTCTATTTAATTCAGCTTCTGATTGTCTATGATCTGTAAGGTCTTGTACCAATGTTGTCCATCTATTTCTTAATGAATCCACACCATATGAGAATCCTAATTCCTGCTTACATTCCTCAAAATTTTGTATTGTACTGGTTGTTGTTTTTGTTAATCTTCTCAAAGAATCTTTCTCGTGTACGCCGTAGTGACCTTTACAAATACATTGTCCTTTATCTAAACATTCTTCAGCTGTTTTTACAACGTGTCTAGGAGTTCCTGTTTGCAATTGCTGTTTTTTATTTAATTTGTGCAAGAATTCTACGGATATCAAAATAGGTAAATATTTTCCATTAAACTCTCTTTCTATTTTTTCACCAGCAACTATGTTCCCTTGAGCCTCATCCAAATCTTTTTTCATTGTAGTCAAATTATCCAATTTCTCTGCAATTTTCTCTGTTTCAGCTAATTCTCGGTCATACCTTAACAACTCTCTCTCATTATGTGCTTTCACTGCCTCTAACTCTTTCTGTTTTTTTAACATGTAATCTAATTCTATTTTTTTCTCATCTGCAACTTTTGCATCACTTGCAGTAGTACTTATCTCCCTGCCTAATTTTCTAATTTGCTTATCGTATTTTTCTTCTTTTAATGCTTCCAGATCGTCTATGGCATTTCTTATTTCTTTAATGCCTAAAAGTTTCTCAATTAAATTTTTAATCGAGTCCTCTGGTGGGACTGTTGTATACTTACTAATTTCCTCTCCATCGAAAAAATAATACTTGCTGCTTTCTTTTGGAATTATGTCTTCAATTAATTGCCTTTGTGCCTTTGTCTTTTGAAAAGGCTCAGAAGGCCATGTCTGGGTTATCCCATTTTTAACTGCAATAAATCCATCATCACTAACACTTTTCTTCTTCAACTCTGTAATTTTGTTTGCGTATTCTTCATCAGTTATGTGTGGGTCTCTAGTGTCATCAATTTTTTTAAACTTGATCTTTCTCATGAAACTCCAATTTACAGATTCATGATCAAAATGAACTCTAACAAATGCAATTCCGTCTGACTCTGTCATTTTTTTAGTATTTACTAAATCATATATTTTCAACGGTTCATCTTTTTCTGCAGATATTACAGGTGAGCCAAAAAACACAAAATTTAATGCTGCAAATGTGCTGGATTTTCCTGCTCCATTTTTTCCCTTTAACAACACAATTTTATTTCCATCTTTTGGCGAAAAATCTATTTCAGTACGTAAATAAAATGGCAAAAAATTTTCTAATTCCATTTTTTTAAGAATCATCATTATCCTCCTTGGTAAACTCTTCTAAATCAAGATCTTTTAGAGATTTAACTATTATATCATCCAAATGTTCTTCAAGATTTCTATTGGATTCATGAAACATTTCTTTTCTTTCCATTTTAAAAATTTCTTTTAATTCATTATTTTTTAAATTAATTCCTTCTTCTTCTTCTGTAATCTTGTCCATTAACACTTTTTTCCGTTCTTCTATTTCCATTTCTTAATATCCATCACTTTTAATATATTAATTTGATCTATTACGCTGTAACACAAATTCATTTTTTATTCCCTGTCCCTCAAATTGTCTATGTTGACATTGAAATCACTGAATTTTTCTTGTAATGTATTTTCTATGTCTGTACGATTGTCTGCCGCCTCAATTAGAATATCCGTTCTTGTCATTTCTCGTGTAAGTATTGATCTAACTGTTGTTTCTTGTTCATCCATTTCTTCATCCGTTAGAATAGGCGGATATGTAATCAAATCATAAATCTGTGCAATCTTTCCTATATCGCCTAATCTTAACACTCTGCCTCTTCTTTGAATATACTCTCTTTCGGTACCGCTACTTGATACTAAAATACATGTCGTGCATCCTGATATGTCCACTCCTTCATCTAAACATCCTATGCCAACTAGAATGTCGGAATCCCCCTGCTCAAATTGTTTTATGTGCTCTTTTAATTGACTGTCACTTAATTCAGATCCACTGTGATAAATTCTGTAACTTTTTGCGTATTCATCTAAGATTTGTGAGCATCCTCTTAGCTGTGCTGTATCTGTACAAAAAACAATTGTCTTCTCATTTATGGAAATTCTCTTAATGATTTCCCTAAACGCTGCAAATTTGTTTTCTGCGGATTTAATAATATTTGCACGTACTTGTAATTCTCTTTTCCTTTTTTGTTCATACGTTGACATACTGGAAATTTGTCGTTTTACTCTGTATTGTTCTATCATTGCACTATACTGTCCAATTGTTCTAGTATGTTCATGATAATCAGAATATTCTCTCTGAGTTAATTCTACATTCTCATGATGCACTTCATAATGGCATAATTTTTCATCATCAATGGCCTGTTGAATTGAATATTCAAACACAACGCCACCAAAAAACTGTTCTATTTTTTCAGTTCCTTCTTCATCAAACTTTCTAATGTGGGTTGCACTTAATCCCATCCGTCGTTCAGAAGGTATGTTCATTATCTTTAATCCTGACGGTGAACCCATGTTATGAACTTCATCCACCACTAATTGCACATGTGATGGATCGACACTGCTCAATATTTGTATAAATTTGTCCATTGATGCAGTTGCTTGTGTTGCAACAATGAATGTACGACGAATTTGTTTGGTCTTTTTAGATGGATCAACAAATCTGTAAGATTGTATTAATCCTGGTAATGTTGTTTCCCATTCCTCATCTGAGATGCCACCAGCTAACATAATTCGTGAATTTGGAACTATTTCTTTAATCTCATCTGCCCATTGTTTTTGTAAAATCTTTTTTGGAACAATTACAATGACAAATTTAGACTTATCAGCTAATTCTACTGCCTTTATGGCAATTATTGTCTTCCCTCCCCCAGTTGCAACTGCCATAATTCCTTGGTGATTATTTTCTTCCCATCGCTGTATTGCTTCAATTTGATGGTCGTAAAGTTGCAATTCTCTTCCATTTGATTTTTTTGGATAGTCTACATCTACATCCTCAAAATTAGTTGGTGAGATTTTGATAAGTTCATTTTTTATTGCTACAGGTAAATCATACACCTTTGTCTGTACTGCTCTGTCTTCCCAATACTTGTCAAAAAGTTTAGATTTGCTTTCAATTCTATCCATATCTTTTTCTCCTTTGTATGCATCAAACTGTTCTGTACTGTGTATCCATGCGTTAGCAGTTTCATTAACTGAGCCACTAAAGGCTACGAGATTTTCATCATCATCTTCAAATATTCCCACTTTCATGTGGAAAATTCCTGGCTCATCCACAACATCTGCAATTTTGATTTCTAATTTTTTATTCTTAATCATCCAGCCTAATATTTTTGCGTGATTCTTATGGAAGTTGTTTTCATCCAACTCGTTTAGTTCTTTAAGAAAATTTTCAGATAAATCCGTAGCCTCTAGTCCTTGCTCCATGGCTTCCTTGTCTTTTAGCGATAACTGATGTCCGCAAACTAGTTGCATTGTGCCTTCATTGCGTAGCAAACCCTTGATTCCAAATGATGCGACCGCCAAACTTGATGAACTAAAAAATCCTGCTAGCCTTTTGTATTTTTTAGAGTTTTCAAGTAAAGGTATGAAAAAATCATGTAGAATGTCATCCTCGTCAGAATCATAATCAATTTTTATGTCCAGTTCCTCAAATGACCCCATTTCTATTCCTCCGTCACCTTTGCATCACAGATACTCTGATATGAGCAAAACATGCATGCGTTATAGCTAGGTGTTGCATCAAAATTCTCCAACAAAATTTCTTTTGTCATGTCAATTAATGTATCAACTGTCTCCTTAACTGATTCCTCAGTAACTGGATACTCTACCATCTTGTCTTTTTCCACATAAAACAGGGATGCTTTTACGGGTAATTCCCCTTTTAATTTCTCAACTGCCTTTGCATAGATGTTCAGTTGCGGGTCAATCTTGGCCTTGTTTTTAGACTTTACAGTTTTACCTGACTTGAAATCAACTACCTCATACTTTCCATCAGGATTCTTCTCCAGCCTGTCTATTCTACCAGTAAACGTAATCTCCCCAATCTTTACATCAAATGGTACCTCCAAACCTACAAGTTCATTTTTTGTTTCTTTTTCCCATTTGACATATGTCTTAACCATCCCTTCAGCTCTCTGTGTCGCAGCGTCTTCCTCTGATTGACTTTGATAGGAGTTGAAAATCCACTTGTCCTTAATTTTTTCTAGCGCTTTTTCTTCAACCACTTCCTCTCCCTTCATTTTCTCATTTGCAACTTCTTCTGTGATTGCATGAACCACATTCCCAAGATCCAATGCGACACTGGATGGACTTGGAACGCGTAAAATTTTTTGAAACTTGAATTTTAACGGACAGTCTGAATATGCCGTAATGCTACTTGGAGATAACGTAAAACTTTCTTTGTTTATCAACGGAATTTTATCTCCGGTTAGTTCCTCGGTTAGATTGACATCATCAATGTTTATCTTCAACACTTCTTGCGCGTCAAAATTATCAAAGCTTCCGTGTTTTTCAAAATGTTTTACTCTTGCCAGTTCCACAATTCTGTGTATTGCAGTTTTTAGATTCAACTGATTAACTGCACTTGCTGCTTCTTTTTGTAAATCTGCCTTAACTCTATCAATTATTTCCTCTGCTTGCATGTTCATGGATTCTGATTCTTTAAAATCAATTAATTTGATCAAAGGATTTTTTTCATAATCTAACTCCACTAAAAATTGAGAAGGTTCCTTTTCGTTTACATTTCCAGGATATTTCTTTGGATATAGTAAAAATAGCATATTCATAGCACGAGTCATGCCTACGTAAAAGAGTCTACGCTCTTCTTCTAGGTGTAATTGACTAGTCTCTATGGTTCTATCCACGCCTCTCATTAGTTTTTGAGGAACATGAAATGTCCTTTCTTTGTATGATACAGGAAATCTTAATTCAGCTAAATCTGTAATGAATACTATGGGAAATTCTTTTCCTTTACTTTTGTGTAATGTGGAAACATTAACTGCATCTTCAAAAAGTACATCCTCAATTTCAATTTCAAATTCACCTAAAATAGAAACATGAATTAAAAATTCTGATAGCGGTTCATCAGGAAAAACGTCTTGAAATTCTTGAGTGATTTCATAAAATTTGTTTAATAAAATAATATTTTTCTTGTCTTGTGTTTTTTCTGAATATATTGATTTTTTATAAATATCTGAATATGATATCATAATTTTATACACAAGTTGTGAAATGCTAGCAGTACTGGAAAAAGTAATTATGTTGTCAATTTGCTCAATCAACTCTTTGATTTCTTCTTTTTGAGTGATGTCAAATTCGTCAAACTTGCGCAACGTATCTAAAACATAATCATCTTGGCCATCATACACATATCGAGCTTTCTTATGTGCAGCATGTGTAATGACTGCAATATTTTTTTCTGCAATCCCCTGACTTTTTAGTAATCTAAATACTTCTGCACCTGATGATAAAGGGGAACTAGTAATTTTTAAAAATGAAAGTAAATCCAATATCCCTGGACTTGAAAATATGTTTGATTCTCCAGTAAATGTTGCAGGTATTCCAAATGATTTTAGGGTCTTTGCAAATTTTTGACCTTCCGTTTTTCTTCTTGATAAAATTGTAATGTCGCTATATGAGATTGGTTTGGTGGTACCGTCTCGTCTCTTTAGTGGCTTTCCAATAATTTTTTGAATGGTATTGACTGTAAATTCCACTTCTCCATTATCTGTGGCTGTGCGAATAACTTTGATTAGTTCTCCTTCTTCTTGTGCTGAAAACAGTGACTTTTTCACTCTCTTTGAAATTGGATCTAGTAATTGATTTGCTAATTTGACAATATTTTGATTACTGCGATAGTTTTGACTTAATTCTACTGTATCACAAGTGTATGATGACTTGAAATCATCAAATATTCCTGAATAAGCTCCTTGAAATTTCATTATACATTGATCATCATCGCCTACTGCCGTAATGTTTCCGTGTTTTCCCAATAGTTTGAGAATTTCTAATTGTGAAAAATTGTTGTCCTGAAATTCATCAACTAGTATGTATTGGAATTTTTTTTGATACTCTGAAAGAATGACTGAATCATTTTTGAGCAGTGACACTGTATTTGTAATCATGTCATCAAAATCTATGAGATGTTTTTCTTTTAGATATGCTTGATATGCTCGATATACTTTGTTGAATTCATTTAATTTGTTAAAAAATTTGTTTTGTTCTTTAACATCATCATCTTCAGGATCCCTTGATTCTAATTTTTTTAAATTTTCATCAACATGTTGTTGAACTGCATCTGGTGAAATCATTTCTTCTTTAAAATTGCTCACCGCTTCCAAAATTGCAGAATAGATTCTAACTTGGTTGTGACCAAGCTCAACATAATCTGAATTAAAATTAAATTTGTCTGTGTTTCTAATACACCAAACCATTTGTGAGGATTTTTTAAAAATTTTTGTGTTTCTTCCTAACCCTGATTCCATAAAATTTTCTTCTAAAATCTCTTTTGCAAATGCATGAAATGTGTTAATTTTTGCATCAATAATTCCATGTTTTTCTAATCTTTGTTTCATTTCACCAGCTGCTTTTTCAGTAAATGTGAGACATAGTATTGATGATTGATCTACATTAGAATTTACAAGATGAAGTATTTTTTCAATAATTACCCTTGTTTTACCACTACCTGGACCTGCTACTACAAGTAATGGTCCTTTAGAATGATTTGCAGCCTTTGATTGTTGTTCATTTAATTCTGACATTATTTACTCACCATGTACAAAGGAATATTCATCACAGATTGATCTTTAATTGCTTCCTTAAAATCAATTATACTAAAATCCATTCCAATACTCCTATTCAATGCATTTACGCTTGTTTCAGCATATTTTGGAACAAATTGCCGATATCCTCTATACTCAAAAGGCTGATTATCCATAAATTCATTACAAAATTGATTTAATTTCAGACTAAATTGTATTGATGGATTATCTATTAATTTATTTGAAATTCTTAATGATTGTCTGGCAACATTACCATTACAAATTGATTCATCTAATGCAATGTCTTTTTTTGCGGATTCAATTTTGAATTGATAGTAATCATTACTATTTATCATGTTATCAGTATTGCACTGAGTTAATGAATAATCAATTGCATAATGTCCTAATTCGTGACGTAGTAATACTTTTTTTGCAACTTTAACTAAATTCTTACGAATTTGTTGTCTTGTTTTAACACCTAAACTGTTCATGTAGTTCATTGTCAAATCACTATCAATTTTATTTTCAAAATAAGATGCCAGTAAATTAATTCCACTTTCAAGAAAATAAATTCCAAAATCTTCTTTGGATATGTGTGGTGATACATAATATGCTAAGACGTGAATTCCTCTTTCTTGAATCAATTCTGTAAAATTATTTAATTCCTCTCTACTATGTGTCGTATGAGGTTCAAATTCGTTGAATCTCCTGTAACACATTCTTGTAATCTCCCCCTCAAAGAGATCAATATCACCATCAAAGATTTCTACATTAAAAGGCTGATTCAACTCCAATAATTTTTGTTGCAATGGATTTAGTCGCTTGCGCATCATCTTCTTTTTGCCTCCAAAACAGATAGCGGCTTTTCAATTCCGTTTTCGTTGTTGGAACAAGTAGTTTGATAGTTGCACAGTTTGCAAAACGAGTTTACCTGTCCGTCTGGCATCTCTTTTGACTTTATTGCATTTTCAATTGATGTTACCTTGCTGATAATCCAGTTTGACATGTCCTCTTTTTGTATCTCAAATGACACAACGTCATTCATGTCCAGATAGACTATGGTCAGTTTCTCAACTGGAATTATGTCCTCAAATATTGTCCCATAGATTTGAATCTGCTTGATGTGCGAGTCAAACGGCAACAGCCCTTCGCTTGCACTTTTGGAAACGTTCTGCATTGTCTTAAACTCGATTATGTTCTTCTCTTCAGGATCGTAGCAATCAAGCCTTCCAAAGACCGGAATTTCTTCCCCGTTTACGTTGACCAAATACTTGCCTTCCAGCTCGTTCCAGCTGTATGCCTGGGTTATCTGGTGCAGAAAGTTTCCCCTGGTAGTCCTCCATACGTTGTTTTCAACCTGTGTCAGGTCTATTTTTTCAAAGGATGTCCTGGTTTTTTGAAAAAAT
>Ga0233434_1003362_pt1 | contig 13083 bp, 8 predicted proteins | sample SI_122_August201_4_FD_182738 | JGI IMG/M metagenome (GOLD analysis project Ga0233434, IMG submission 182738) | Seawater microbial communities from Saanich Inlet, British Columbia, Canada - SI_122_August2016_120_MG | ecosystem: Environmental > Aquatic > Marine > Inlet | place: Canada: British... | reverse complement strand
CACAGAGGGGTAAGGTCCTTCGCGAGGCTGGAATCGAGACCATCGCAGATCTACTTCTGCGTCTGCCACGCCGTTATCTGGATCGCAGTAGAGTCGTTGCCATCAAAGCCGCGCCCGTTGGTGAAGAGGTTACTCTCCTGGTTCGGGTGGTGAAGCCGGGGCAGGCACCCCGCTTTCGGCGCGGTGGACGGCAGCCGCCTCGCGAGACCATTGTCGAGGATGAGTCCGGTACACTGCGCTGTGTCTGGTTTCGCGGCGGTCACTATCACAAGTTCGAGATAGGTGATCAACTGGCTGTTAGTGGACATCTGGAGGACTACCGCAACCAGCGTCAGATCTCGCATCCAGAGTACGAGTTCATCACGACCGCAGAGGATGAACCTGAATCACCCCTTGATTTGCTGCATACGGGTGGCATCATTCCGCTATATGCGTCAAGTGTAGAATTGCAGGAGCGGGGCCTGCGATCCCGAGGATTTCGCCGTCTGGTTCGTGCCGCCCTGGCCCGAGTTGAGGCGTCGGTCACAGCATCTGTCGATCAGATTCGCGCCGCAGAGCATAGCCTTCCGCCGATCTTCACGGCGCTACAGCATGTCCATTTTCCGCCATCCAAAGAGCAGGCTGAGAGCGGACGACGTCGACTGGCTCTCGAAGAGCTCTACCAACTGCAGCGCGAGATCGCCCGGCGTCGTCGTCAGCGTCGAGCTCAACCGGCGAGCCCGATCGTTGCAAGTGAACGTCACGTGCCAGCGCTATTGGCATCGCTTGAGTTCGAACTGACGGTGGCACAGAAGACGGCGATCGCCGAGATCAGTGCCGATCTCGAACGTGTCGAGCCCATGCGACGTTTGCTGCATGGTGATGTCGGATCGGGCAAGACCCTCGTGGCCTTGTGTGCAGCGCTGCAGGCGATGGAAGCGGGGCTCCAGGTTGCAGTTATGGCGCCGACGGAGATTCTCGCGGATCAGCATTTCTACACATGGCAGCGCTTGCTTGCTCCACTGGGTTTTGGACCTGTGCTGCTGAAAGGTGGCCGGCGGGCCGCTGTGCGTCGGGAACTGCTGACAGGTCTGCAGAGTGGCGGTCTGCCACTGGTCGTGGGGACACACGCGCTGCTGCAGGAGGATGTTGTTTTCTCTCGTCTCGGCCTGGTTGTCGTCGACGAGCAGCACCGCTTCGGTGTGGCGCAGCGTGAGCAGCTGACGCAGAAGAGCGCCCACGCCCACACGCTTGTCATGACAGCCACGCCGATTCCACGCTCTCTGGCATTGAGTCTGTATGGAGATCTGGAGGTCAGCGTTCTCGACGAATTACCTCCGGGGCGATTGCCTGTGCGGACGGCTCTGCGAACACCTGATCGGCGCGAGCGAATCTTTGCCTTTGTCGCCGAGCAGGTCGCTGCCGGTCGTCAGACCTACGTCGTTTACCCAACCATCGAGGAATCGGAAGAGTCTGAACTCCTGTCGGCGGAAACGGCCTACGATGAATTGAGCAAGGGCGCACTGTCCGGTCTTCGTGTCGAGTTGATCCATGGTCGACTGTCAACGGAGGAGAAGAGATCGACGATGGCACGTTTCGCCGCAGGTGAAACAGATGTGCTGATTGCGACGACGGTGATCGAAGTGGGGGTAGATGTGGCCAACGCGACGGTGATGGTTATCGAGCACGCTGAACGCTTCGGCCTGGCACAGCTGCATCAACTGCGTGGTCGGGTTGGGCGCGGCACGGAGGCCGGATACTGTATCCTCGTCGCTTATCCGCTTGAGGGGGAGGGACAACTCTGGCGCCAACGGCTCGAGGCTCTGTGCGCCACAAACGATGGATTCGAGTTGGCGCGGACCGATCTGGATTTGCGCGGCCCTGGGCAGTTGTTGGGCACGCGCCAGGCCGGCTTGCCCGAACTGCGCATAGCCCACCTTCTGCGCGATGAGGACTTGCTCGAGACGGCCAGGGCAGCAGCCTGGCAGGACGAAGGCGAGTGAGTCGCGATTCGTCGCCTCGGCGTGCTGTCGTTTTTGTCTCTCTGGCGACAGCATCCTCCCTGCTCGGTGATCAGATGCTCTATGCCGTACTGCCGTCCTACTACGGAGAACTGGGGCTGCAACCGTATCAAGTGGGGATTCTGCTATCAGCGAACCGAATCGTTCGCCTCCTGAGCAACCATGTCGCGGAACGAGCCTGCCATCTGTGGGCGCCGGGGCACCTGTTGGCGCTGAGCCTGATCATCGGTGGCTCTCTCAATGCCGTCTATGGGCTGTTCGCCGCATTTCCCATTCTTCTCGGTGCTCGCATTCTCTGGGGAATCTGCTGGTCATTTATTCGGCAGATCGGCATGATGACGGTCGTCGATCATGCGGCCCAGCAGCACCTTGGCCGCTACATGGGCTACTATGCCGGTATCTCCCGGATGGGGTCGATTTCCGGCAATCTACTCGGCGCAATGGCCCACGACCTGATCGGCTTCACGGCCACTCTTCTCATCTTCGCTGCCGCTTCCCTGTTGATGGTGCCATTGGGGCCGGCGGCGTGCAATATGAGTCGGCGTGAGTCAGATCGGCCACCGCAGGTCCATAGTCGACAACGAGCAAACAAGGCACTGCTACTGTGTGGTTTTGTCAGTGGCTCTGTCGGTCAGGGGTTGCTTGCTTCAACGCTTGGTGCCGTGATCGCCACACGTCAGCCTGATGGGATCGACTTTCACGGTGTCTCACTGGGCGTAGCGACACTGACCGGACTGCTGCTGTCGTCACGCTGGCTGACGGATCTAGCGGCCCCCCTATTTGGCATGAGTATCGATCGCTGGGGACCGCGGTGGACGGCAACGGTCTATTTCGTCGTCGGCGCCCTCGCTCTCGTGTTGGCCAGCATCAGTGCTGGCGTCGCGGGCCTCGTGTTGAGCGTCTTATTGTTCTACGCGTGTGCCGCTGGTATCGGTATCGTCTTGCATTCGATGGCAGGATCAGGTGGTCCTCGTCAGATCGCACGTTATGTCACAGCATCCGATCTGGGATCCGCCGTGGGGCCTAACTTGGGGTGGCTCGTGTTACAGGCAGGTGTGGCCGTTCATGGAGTCTTCCTGATCGGTGCCAGCTTCTACGTGGTCGCCGGCGTCGTGGCAGGTAGCGCCATTGCATCGAACATTTTATCGACAGAGAAAGAGGTGAAATGACATCGACACGACTTCCGTTGCTGGCGAAGGATCTCTTCGTGGGACTGGAGAAGGTGACGCATCTGTGCACAGGTGGCGAAGCACCCTGGCTGCATGAATTCGAGTCAGTCTACAGCGAATTTGCCCGACTTAAGAGTGCCGGGTTGGCTGGGCGCGAGCGTGTATACGAGATCGGTGACGAATGCCGTGAGCGCATGGGGCAGCTGTGGGGTGTCGAGGGCAAACGTGTTGCTTTTATGCCATCCGCAGCAGAAGGAATGAACTGGCTCGCCAGAGGGCTCGATTGGCAGGAAGGAGACAATGTGGTCACCGACAATCTGGAATTTCCGTCTGTCGCCTACGCCTGGCGCGATCTGGTTGAACGTGGGGTTGAGGTACGGATGGTGGATCACGAAGACTTTCGTGTTGACGAAGAGGCCCTGCTGGCACAAGTCGATGAGCACACGCGTGTTCTGGCCGTATCACAAGTGAGCTTCTATACCGGACAGAATCTGGATATCCGCAAGCTGGCCGCTGGACTGGCTGGCACAAAGACTCTGTTGGCCGTCGATGCAACGCATGCAGCAGGTGTGGTTGACGTGCCGGCGGGCGTGACCGATCTGTGTGTCAGCAGCAGCTATAAGTGGCTTCTGGCGACGCATGGCACGGCACCCTGCTATCTCAGTGAGCGAGCGGAATCGGTCACACGAGCCAGCAGTTTTGGGTGGCACAATCTGGCTGTCTGGCCCGCACAGCGTGCAGAAAGGGCACCAACAGTAGACGAGAAGGCGATGCCCATGCGTCTTGAGCCGGGGAATCCGGCGATGATCGTTGTTCTGTTTCTGCATCGAGCGCTCGCGCGTCTGCTCGATCTGGGGATTGAGCGGATTCAGGATCATGCGTGGAATCTGTCTGAGCGGGCGGACGCGGGGCTTACAGAATTGGGCTTGACGGTGATTTCGCCGTCGGAAAGATCAGCACGCTCCGGCAATACCTGTTTTCTCGCCGAAGATGCAGCAGCGGTGCAGCAGGCTCTGGCAAAGGAGGGGATCTTGGTCTGGGGAGAATATGGTCGCGTCCGGATCTCAGGACATCTCTACAACGATGACGCCGATATCGATCACATCCTGGCGGTTCTGGGCAAGTTATCCTGAAAAGAAGGTGGGGAAATCCGTTGACAGGTGCACATGTGTATAGTATACTGATGTGCACCAACAAGGTCTGATATCAGATCTAATTTTTCCCCCAAAAGGACTTCTCCCCTGGTTTGAAGTCCTGCGTGAAGGATAGGAGAGCGACCATGGATAACTTCGATCGTGAGCGTATTGCCCGCGCTGCCCGCATTTACTCCAGCAACCGCGATGCTGGTCTGGCCCTGGGGATTGCCCCCGGTAGTTTCGGCCGACTCTGTCGTCGCCACGGCATCGAGACGCCTCAGGCCCGCCGGCGTCGTAAGATGTCGGGAACCACTGTGTAAGGAGGCTGACGATGTCTAGCTGCGTCAACCGCGTTGTCCTCGTCGGAAATCTCGGCGCCGACCCTGATGCGCGTTTCACTCCCACAGGTACACAGGTGGTCACGGCCAATCTGGCTACCGATGATACATGGACCGACCGTCAGGGAATCAAACGGCATCGGACCGAATGGCACCGTCTTGTCCTGTGGCGACGGCTTGCCGAGGTCGCCACACAGTATCTGAGCAAGGGAAGCAGGATTTACATCGAGGGACGGCTGCAGTCGCGTTCATGGGAAGACGATCACGGAAATCGCCACTACCTCACGGAGGTGGTTGTCAGCGACTTGCGGATTCTCGACGGCGATGGACAAGGTCCAGCTGAACTCGACCTGCTCTACGGACAGGGAGATTCGATGGCCATGGTGTCAGATGGGGGCGGCGTTCCCGGGGTTTCGAATTCGTCGACAGCAAGTGACGACGACGGATTGCCCTTCTAATCCGCCCTTTGTTTTGACTGCCTGAGAACTAGCTGCTGTGCCATTGAAAGCAGTTGCTTGCCATTGAAAGCAGTTGCGTGCCATTGAAAGCAGTTGCCTGCTATTGAAAAGCGCCCAAACCCCTTCCGGGGTTCGGGCGCTTTTTTTGTTATCTCGCCGTGCTCTTCGTACTACTTGTTCGGTTGGGGCGTCACTCTCAGGTAAGGCTTGATTGCCTTGAAGCCCTTGGGAAACAGTTCCTTCGCTTCATCATCCGACACAGCAGGAACAACGATACAATCATCCCCGTCCTGCCAATTGGCGGGCGTCGCGACTTTGTGATCTGCCGTCAATTGGAGTGAATCGATCACTCGCAGGATTTCGTCGAAGTTGCGGCCTGTCGAGGCTGGATACGTCAGGGACAGTTTCACCTTCTTATCCGCCCCAATGATGAAGACCGAACGCACCGTGAGATTATTCAGGGCATTCGGGTGAATCATATCGTACAAATTGGCGATTTCCCGATCCGGATCTGCGACGATGGGGAAATTGACAGTCGTCGCCTGTGTCTCGTTGATGTCACTGATCCAACTCTTGTGCGAGTCCAGGGGGTCAACGCTCAGTCCAATAGCCTTGACGTTGCGCTTGTCGAACTCGGGTTTCAGCTTTGCAACCGTTCCAAGTTCCGTCGTGCACACGGGCGTGAAGTCGGCTGGGTGAGAGAATAGAATCGCCCATCCGTCGCCAATCCATTCATGAAAACTAATCTTGCCTTCTGTCGTGTCTGCTGTAAAATCAGGGGCTTCATCGCCCAAACGCACTGCCATCACATACTCTCTTGAATGAGGCCAAACTATGTCAGCGCCTAACCTACAGAGGCCAATTACGATGTCAACGCTGCCGATTTCGGCTACGATTCTTGTGCTGGCGTTGGCTCCGTTCACCCCCGCGGTGGCTTGGTGGGGAGATGGTCACGAGATCCTGACCAAGGCCTCGATCCAGGCATTGCCAGAGCAGATGCCGGCCTTCTTCCGTTCTGCTGCTGACGCGATCGCGCACTTGTCCCAGGATCCTGATCTGGCGAAGAATCGCGGCGTACCTCTGGTCTCCGATGCAGAATTTCCAGAGCACAATTTTGATCCTGAGCTTCTTGGAGAAGAATCGTATCCAGACAAGCGCTACGACTTTGTCGCACTCTGTCAGGGACTGTCGGTGCGGCCTGAAAAAGTTGGCTTTTCACCTTATGCAATCAGTGAATGGACACAGAGACTGGCCGTCGCATTTGCCGAGCACCGCAAGTGGCCGGCTGATACGGTGATTCACAGCAAGATTCTGGTCTATGCGGGTTTTGTCGCTCACTACTCGCAAGATCTTGTCCAGCCTCTGCATGCGACGATTCACTTCGATGGTCGAGCAGGAGCTGATGGCGAATCTCCTCATACCGGGATTCATGAGGCAGTTGATTCTGCGATTCAACGAATGGATCTGAAGCCGACGGACCTTGCCGGGCAGGTGCAGGTTGAGGCCATCGAAGGTGATCTTTTTGCAGCGATTCGGCAGCAGCTTGTCGAAAGCAACGACCAGGTTGATCGTGTCTATGAGCTGGCCGCTGAGCTGGATGGTGACAATGGACCGGCCAGCGACGAGGCGCGGGCATTCATCAACGCGCGTGCGCAGCGGGCGACGGAATTCACTGCATCTCTCTATGTCACGGCTTGGGCCGCGTCTGAACAGTTGCGTCTACCTGGTTGGGTCAAGCGTTAGCAAGATCCGGCAAAGACTGTGATGCATCGTCTCAAAAGACTCAGGTCTCGGCCGTGACGCGCCAGGCTTCTCCAGTGAGTAGAGCTTGTTCGAAGATCTTCGCATCGACATCAAAGCCACACCCAGGTGTTTCAGGAACGATGAGGCAGCCATCGACGAGGGCCCAGCCGTCGTCGATCAGACCGGGAACCTCAGCGGGGGCCGCCTCAAGCAGTTCGTAGTTGGCGATCGACGCGGCGAAATGCGCATGAGGATAGCGGTCGATATAACTACCCCAGGTATGGGGTGCACAGCGTCCCGCACATGCTTCGAGACGGGCAGCCATATCCCTCCACCAGGTGAGGCCATAGGTGTGGAAATCCTGTTGAGCAATATCGATCCAGCCTTGTTCGATGAGATCAAAGAAGTAGGGAGGCGGGGCGAACTCGCCATCAGCGACGAGTGTTCTGAGACCATTCTCTTCGATAAATTCCTTTAGTGCCTGATTCAGAGGAGCATCTTCTGCGAAGGGCTCCTCAAACCAGTAGATGTCAGCATCAGCGCACTTCAGCAGCAGGTCGCATGCACTGTTGAAGGTGTTGCCCATGTTCGCATCGATCATCACCCGGGCGCGCTTGCCGGCCGCGTCACGTACCGCGGCAACAACCAATGCATCTCTGTCGAGTCCCGCCGTGGGAGCCATCCAACGGGCGCCGCGACCGACCTTCACCTTGAAGTGATGATAGCCATGAGCCTGGCCACTGCGCACTTCTTCTGTAAACAACTCGCGGGCATGTGCGTCGTCTAACTCAAGATCGTCTATATAGATAGAGGCGTCGTACACCGGAACATGGCGGGAGCCGCGTGCGCCGAGGAGACGGAACAAAGGCAGGCCAAGGAGTCGTGCAACAAGATCCCACAGTGGTAGATCGATCTGAGATCCTGCGGTTGTCGATCCATTCGGCATGCGAAACAGGTCGCCGATGGGACGTCCAATCAGTTCCTGCGCATCTTCTTGCGTCAGCTTTGACCAGCCGATTCCCCAGCCACCTCCCGCCGTTCGCAGGCGCACAACCGGATCAGTCAACCGGGGGCCATGTTCGCCGATTCGGGCATTGTGGCCGATGCTACGTGGACGACGTCCACGCAATACGAGACGCTCTACTGCGTCGATGCGCTCGGCGTAAACGTCCTTCAGTTGCTCTTCGACTACAGTTGTCGTCATCGGTTTTCCGTCTTGGAGTTTGACATTATACCCAGAAGCGCGGTAGGGTAGCGATGAGTCCATTTCATTGCAACCGGGAGTCGATCAATGGCTCATTGGGAACGACACATCGTTGGCAGTGTTCCTGCCCAGACCCTCGATGTACAAACTCGAGAGCGCCTCGGTGATTGGCTGCGTTCAACTCGTGATCTGAGGCCACAGCAGCTCAACGCAGGCGTTGTTGTTGAGTTCCTTCACGCTGGCAGACTTTGTTGCGGCTTTCTGCGCTCGACCCCTGCGGCACGAACCGCTGTACTGCTAATCGATCAGGACGGGCAAGAGCGTCGTCTGCGTGTGGACAAAATCGTCCATTTCGCTTCTGAGCATGTCGCCGTGACACCAAAGGCGCGAGGACTCGAGCAGTTGCGCCTCATCGACAGGCAACGGGCCATCGTTGCCGACCGCGTTGATCTGGTAACCCTTCGTGAGTTGACCCACGAGGCAGGCGACCCATCGACAGCCTGGAGCGTAGAGGAACTGTGCAAGATCCACGACTCCACCGACCGGCCGACGTCGATACAACGGGTTGCCATGCTGAGAGCCCTGTATGCTGGGCAGGATTTCCGCCGGATGGGAGATCGATGGATCTCTCGTACCCCTGAGGCCTTGAGCGGAGCACAGGATCAGCGCCGCCGGGCCAAGAGTCGGGCGCACAGTCGGCATGAACAGGGAGTATGGCTCAGGCAGTTGCTCAAGGGCGAACAACCCGCCGTCGTGCCGCCGAATGCGCAAGACGTGTTGGAGGAACTCGCCCAATATGTCCTTGCCGATGACCATGCCGAACTGGGAGATTCGGTCGAGTTGGTTCATGCGGCCCATTTGCATGGACGGCGTGCGGTCTTTGATCTGCTTGTGCATATCGGATTCTGGCAGCCCGATGAGAATCTGGAACTTCATCGTCAGCGGATTCCGCGTGAATTCTCATCGCCCGCTCTGCTGCAAGCAGATCAACTGGTGGCTTCGAGCCCGTTGTGGCGAGGGTGGCCCTGCTGGGGACAAGCCGCTATTGGTGTGGTGGATCCCGAGGAGCCGGAACTCTGCCAGCGGGCATGGTCAGTGCAACGGCGCCGTCGTGGCTGGCGACTGTACCTCCATATCGCCCTTCCAACCCTGTGGATTCCTGATACTGGCCCGCTCGCCGACGAGATCCGTGAGAGGGGCGTGCGAGTTTCTCTTCCTGACCAAATGGTGCCCCTCGTGCCGAGGTCCATCCTGCGAGCCTGCTGCTTCAATGCAGATCAGCGTCGTGGGGCATTGACGATCGTAGCCGACGTCGACGACGGGGGGGAATTACGACGGGCGAGATTGCGTCGAAGCCGGTTGCGCCTGCAGCGGACCGTGGAGACAACCGAATCAAACGAGCAACTTCCCGCTGCCGCCGTGGCTCTCGCCGCGCGGTTACGTGAAACTCGCAGCGCGATAGGTGGTTGGGAGCATCTAGGTGGCGAGCGTTTCGTCGAATGTCGCGATGCTGAAATGCTGTGTGGCAGACGGACTGTCGACACGGCGGTGGCCATTGACGGCGAACTGCATCGATTTGGTGAACAGGCAGCAGCTGTACTGTTTGCCAATGCAGAAGTGGCAGCCATCTACCGTACCAGGGTCGAACCGAGTCGACCTCCGCAGGATGTGCCTGAGATGTCACCATTGGGTTTGTCCCTATACAGGCGCTGGGAGATGGAAGGGCACTGTCCTGCAGAACGTTTGCAGACCGGCTCTGCCGAGCACGCCGGTGAGGGGACGGGGCCTCGTGCGATTGGCTTGTCGCCGGGGGCCAGCGTCGCCGACATGCTGATGCAAAAACAGCTGCGTAGTCTGGCCGGCGATGGGGAACCTGTAAGTGACACGATGCTCGAGCATTGGCTCGAACGTCAACAGGCGTGTCAGGAGGCAGCAGACATGGCGTTGCGCGCGGGGCGACGCCATTGGTGTCTGCGCTGGCTTGAAACTCACCGGGCCCAGCGCGTGACCGCGTGGGTTGCGGCGCGACGGGGCGCCGGATATCTGGTTCTATTCGATGAACTGCCATTGTCGGCGTGGGTGCCGGCCGACAATGGTCTGTCTGCACAGGTCGGCGATCGGTTGTCTGTGGCGATTCAACGTATCAGCCTGCGTGATGACGAGGTGCAGTTGCATGATCCTCGTCATGACTCGCTGTAAGGAGGCACGCACCTGAGCACAAAGTGCTTGGGCTGACGATTCGTTCAGTCAGTCTCCGTGGCAGTTGCCTTAAGGAGAGTAGGCCAGATTCGGACCCAGGTGGCGCTCCGCCGATGAGGTGTCAATGCCTTTTCGTTTGGCAAAGTCTTCGACTTGATCTCGGCCGATGGGTCCTACGGAGAAGTATCTCGCCTGGGGATGCTGGAAGTACAAACCACAAACTGACGCAGCAGGGAGCATGGCGCAGGTCTCGGTCAGTGAGAGGCCTGTCGTATTCTCCACGTCCAAGCTGGCGAATAGCTGCTTCTTGTCATCGTGGTTCGGGCATGCCGGATATCCGGGCGCGGGCCGAATGCTGCGATAGTCTGCCTGCAGCAATCTGTCCAGCGACAGATCACCTTCCTCCTCGCCAAATCCCCACTCGCTGCGGACCTGACGATGGAGGAATTCAGCGTAAGCCTCGGCGAGGCGATCGGCGAGCGCTTTGAGAAGAATCGCCTGATAGTCATCGTTGTCTGCCTCGAGGCGGGCCACATGTTGCTCACAGCCCAACCCGGTAGTCACGGCGAAGGCACCGACATAGTCCTCGATCCCATCCTCGGCGGTTGCAACAAAATCTGCGAGACAATACATGGCTGCCCCAGGCTCCCGCTTGCGACGTTGTTGGCGGAGGAAGCTGTAGCGGCTCATCTCGTGGGTGCGCGTATCGTCAGTCCATAACACGACATCATCGCCCTGAGATTCGGCGGGGAAGAATCCGTATCGACCCTCCGCCTGCAACCAGTTCTCTCCCATGACTTTTTCCAGCAGCTGCTGGGCATCTGCAAACAACTCACGGGCCTGGGCTCCCTTCGCATCATCGGTCTGCAGCAACGCGGGATAGGATCCGCGCAGCTCCCACACGTGGAAGAAAGGGCCCCAATCGATCAGATCCGCGACTTGATCCAAAGATGGATTCGTCGACTGAACACCGACAGAGCTCGGTGTATGAAAACGACTCTGATCGAAGGACACCTGGAGGCGATTCTGGACTGCCTCCTCGTAGGGAACCAGATCACGTTCCTGTTGCCCACCTGCAAAGTCGATGCGGGCCCGTTCCTGCTCTTGATGGTTGGCCTCGATGAACGTGCTCGAGTCATCAGACAGAAGGCGCGACACGACGCCGGGTGCTCGTGAGGCATCGGCGACATGAATTGTGGCGTGTTCATAGGCCGGAGCAATCTTGACGGCTGTGTGTCGACGACTCGTTGTGGCGCCACCGATCAGGAGAGGGACCGTAAACTGTTGGCGATCCATCTCCTTTGCGGCACGTACCATCTCATCGAGTGAAGGTGTGATCAAACCACTCAAACCGATCATGTCCGCATCGGTTTCGCGTGCCGTTTCGAGAATGCGCTCGGCAGGTACCATGACACCGAGGTCGGTCACATCATAGCCATTGCAACGCAGGACGACGGCAACGATGTTTTTGCCGATGTCATGGACGTCTCCCTTGACCGTTGCCATCACGATATGCTTGCGGCGACTCACGTCTCCCCGTGCGGCGGCCTCGCGTCGTGCTTGTTCCATCAGTGGTTCGAGGTAGGCGACGGCCTGTTTCATGACACGCGCACTCTTGACGACCTGTGGTAGAAACATCTTTCCCGCACCAAACAGATCTCCGACGACGTTCATGCCTGCCATCAGCGGTCCCTCGATGATCTTCAGCGGGCCATCATAGATCCCGAGGGCCTCTTCCATATCCTGCTCAACGAAGTCGGTACGGCCATGTAGCAGGGCATACTCGACACGCTCATCAAGAGAGGACTCGCGCCACGAATCGTCTGGTCCCTCGCGTTGGCTGCCTTCCTGAGAACGAAACCGATCTGCCAACTGCAGCAATCGTTCCGTGGCGTCGGTCCGGCGGGCAAGCAGAACGTCCTCCACGTGCTCGAGCAACTCCGCGTCGATATCCTCATAGACGATGATCTGCCCGGCGTTTACGATGCCCATATCCATCCCTGCACGGATGGCGTGAAAGAGAAAGGCAGAGTGCATCGCCTCGCGCACCACATCGTTGCCGCGGAAGGAGAAAGAGATGTTGCTGACACCGCCAGAGAATTTTACTCGAGGGAAGCGCTGCTTCAACTGCCGCAGGGAGTCGATGTAATCACGCGCATAGCCATCATGCTCTTCCATTCCCGTGGCGACGGTGAGAATGTTTGGATCGAAGATCAGATCTCCCGGGGAGAAGCCGAGTTCATCTACCAGGATCCTGAAGGCGCGATCGTAAATCTGCAGGCGTCGATCAACATCGACTGCCTGCCCCTCCTCATCGAAGGCCATGACAACGACGGCAGCGCCATACCGACGCACGACTCGAGCCTGTTCGCGGAACGCCTCTTCACCTTCCTTCAGGCTGATCGAGTTGACGATGCCCTTGCCTTGGAGGCAGCGTAGTCCCGCTTCGATGACGGCGAAGTTTGAGCTGTCCACCATGATGGGTACAGCCGCGATGTCGGGCTCCGCAGCGATTCGATTCAGAAAGGCGTGCATCTCCTTTTCTGAGTCGAGCAATCCCTCATCGAGATTGACATCGACGATATTTGCCCCACCCGCTACCTGTTGCCGCGCAATATCCACGGCCGCCTCGTGGTCACCGGACTTGATCAGGCGAGCGAATTTGCGCGAACCGGTGACATTCGTGCGCTCACCGATCATGGTGAAATTGCTCTCAGGGCGTAAGGACAGGGGCTCCAGACCGCTGTAGCGTGACAGCGAGTTTGGTGTCACACTCTGTGGGTCTCGTGCCTGAAGACCAGTGACAGCGTTGGCGATGGCCTTGATGTGATCGGGT
>Ga0233434_1003345_pt1 | contig 13124 bp, 9 predicted proteins | sample SI_122_August201_4_FD_182738 | JGI IMG/M metagenome (GOLD analysis project Ga0233434, IMG submission 182738) | Seawater microbial communities from Saanich Inlet, British Columbia, Canada - SI_122_August2016_120_MG | ecosystem: Environmental > Aquatic > Marine > Inlet | place: Canada: British... | reverse complement strand
TCTGGTCTGATGACGAGGGCCGAACTTGGTCCAAACCGATTCAGCTATGGCAAAACCCTGGAATGATGGTCCGGCATCCACCGGTCTTGCTCGATTCAGGTTCTTATTTGCTTCCCGCTTATGATGAAAAAACCTGTCAAACTGTCCTGCTTTCCAGCAAACCGCCCTATTCTAAATGGCAAGAGGCTTATCGCTTTGAAGACCCTGATCTCATTCAACCTGCCATCGTTAAAGAAAATGGGTTAACCTTGGTTTTCAGGCCATCTACAGATCCCCGAAAAATCCGCCTGAGCCATTCATTTGATCAGGGAAAGACATGGTCTCAGCCTGAGACCACCCCTTTACCCAATCCTTTATCTGGAGTTTCTGCCTTTTCGGTTAATAATAATCTTGTGGTGATCTATAACCACACGGAAGAACATCAACGCTGGCCTCTTAGCGCATCATGGAGGCGGAACGGAAGCAATTTCTGGGAAAAAGTCCTGCACATAGACCCGGTTCAACTGGAAGTTTCCTACCCCAGCTTTATTGCGGGAAGTGACAATCTGGTTCATGGCGTCTATACCTATAACCGCCGCATGATTAAATATGTCAAGTTCGGTGAGGACTCGTTTAAATAATATTATGGAACAGATCTCCGATTACAAAAACCTGCATCAGGGCAAGAAGCTGTTCATTCTTGCTTCGGGTCCGTCACTCAGTGATCTCGACCTTTGTCTTACCATGCAGGATGAACGGGTATTTTGTACAAACATTGATGATTTGAGTGCAAGTGGTTTCGGTTGCCACATCAAAGGTCTCGCACGTATTCATAGCAAACAACCCATCACGGCCTTATTTGTTCTGCCCATGGAAGAGCCGCGTATCATCAAATCGGAAGTTTTTCTGGTTTCAGCCCTAAAAGGAAATGACGATGAAGGGGATCTTTTTCGGTTCCGTTTTACTGAGGAAATTAAAGACAGTGAGCGCGACCTGATTCACAGGTATATCGTGCTGAAACAATTTGAAGCTCTTGAAAGAGAAAGACAGGAAAACTCGGAAGGTTTAACCGGGAATTAACGCTTCGACAAATTTTTCCGGATTAAATTCCTGCAAATCTTCCGGCTTCTCACCCACGCCGACAAACCGAATAGGAAGTTTCAGTTCATCCGTCACATTGAATAGAACCCCTCCTTTTGCCGTTCCATCCAGTTTGGTCATGACCAAACCATTCACTTCCAATGCTTCATTAAATAATCGCGCTTGAGAAATACTGTTTTGTCCAATGGTTCCATCCAGCACCAACAAGGTTTCATGCGGGGCTCCCGGCAAGACTTTCCCTATCACCCGTTTAACTTTTTTCAATTCTTCCATCAGGTTGGTGTTGGTTTGCAACCGCCCAGCCGTGTCAATGATAACCAGGTCCATCCCACGGGCCACAGCAGCCTGAACCGCATCGTAAGCAACCGCTGAGGGATCAGCACCGCTCTTCTGAATGATGCAGGGGATGTCTGACTTCTCTGCCCAAGCTTGCAACTGTTCAATAGCCGCCGCCCGGAAAGTATCTCCAGCCGCCAGCAAAACTTTTTTGCCTTCCTGTTTCCAATGTCGGGCCAGCTTCCCGATGGTAGTGGTTTTACCTGAACCATTCACTCCAATAACCAGTATCACTAAGGGATTATGCTCCGAGAATGCCAGAGGCTTTTGATGTTGCGACAGGACATGGATCATGCGTTGCTTTAATTGTTGCAAAACCTCCTTATTTTCACGGATCCGATTCTGGGAAACTTCACGCTTCAGGTCTTCCAGAATATATGAAGTGGCCTGCATGCCCACATCAGCGATGAGGAGAGTTTCTTCAAGTTCTTCCAGTAGCTCGGGCCCAACTTTTGCCTTGCCATGAACAATGTTATCAAAACCTCCCGCCAGGCTTGAGCGGGTCTTGGCCAACCCAGATTTCAGTCGAGCAAAAAACCCTGATTTAGAGTCATTTTCTGCCTCTGATTCGTCAGCCATTCTATTCTCCGGTAAACGTTTTAGCAGTATTATTAGCCTGCATATTGCATGAGAGGTTCTAAATCCCCCCAACCCCCTTCGTAGAAGGGGGAGCTTAAATGGACCCCTCTTCTTCGAAGAGAGACCTTTGCATAACCCATCAATTGCTAGCTCCATACGCCCGAATAACAAAAACCAGAATATTCGTCATCGCGAGCGACTGAAAGGAGCGTGGCGATCCAGGTGTTTGTTGTGCTACCGAGAACCTGGATTGCTTCGTCGCTATCGCTCTTCGCAAAGACGACTTACGCAAAGCTCTTCTTCGAAGAGGGGCTGGGGTGATTTGGTTTTCTATAGAGTCTATGCTCATTTTCTCTCACACTAGTGGGTCGACATCTTTACAAGTCCACCAACTCTTGTCAAGATGAATCCAAAAGAACAAATAACCTTCTCTCAGACTCACATAATCTTCAACGGATCTACCAGCATAACTCCACCAAAGCCTTTATTGTTAAAGTTTTAATTGATTTCAGCCGTTATGAGCTTTAGACTCTTTTCGTCAGGTATGCCCATTTCCGGTTCCTGGAAAAGAGCCTGTAGCATCGTACTATTGAATCTATAATAAAAATATCGCGCGCCCTGTAGAGGAAATCTATGAAAGTAGCCGTTTGTAATTCTGTTGGAATTGACGCCGACGGGTATGCCATGATCCACTCCCCCAGTCGCTGGACCAACAGCACCAAAGACCACAATATTTTCACTTATTATCCCTGGCAGTTGGCTTATTGCTCGTCCATCCTGAAACGGGACACCGACCATGAAGTCAAATTTTTTGATGGCTGTCTGGAAAAGTGGGACCATGACACATTTGTAGAAAAAGTCTCCGAGTTCGGCCCGGACTATCTGGTTATGGACTGCGCCACGCGCACCATCGACGCCGATAGTCGATTCGGTAAAGAAATTAAAAAAAGGTTTGGGACGAAGCTGGTTTTCTGCGGACCTCATCCCACTACTTTCCCCGAAGAAGTGAGCGAATACGCCGACCATGTCATCCTGCGGGAGTATGAAATGGTCGTGCTTGATATCCTTCAAGGCAAGGAGCTTGCCTCCATTATGGGACTCTGGCCCAACACCAACATCAGGCCTCCGCTTGATGTGAACAATTTGCCACTGCCAGAAGATGATGATGTCTCCCGCTTGCAATACGGAATGCCGGGCGAGCCTTCCAGTGAATATCTGGAAATCCAAGCGTATGCCTCTAGAGGCTGCCCCTTGTCCTGCACCTTCTGCGTATGCGGAAACATCTCATATCAACGTCCTAACTGGCGGCCAAGAAACCCTGAAAATGTGGTCTACGAATTACATAACTTGCGCGCCAAGTATCCAAATTTGGAAGGCATTTTTTTTGACGAAGAAGTTCATAACGGAAGCAAAAAATATATCCTCGAACTGACTAAAGCAATCCGCGACAACGGACTCGATGACCTGAAATATGATGTCATGTGCGGTCAGTGGCCCATGGATGAAGAAGTTCTCGATAACATGAAAGGTGCTGGCTATTACATGGTTCGGCTAGGAATAGAGACCGCCGGCGAACACGCGGCGAAGGGAATGGAACTACAGAGAAAGTTCAATGTTCCCAAGCTCAAACAACTCATGAAGCATGGCACCAACATCGGACTGAAATTCTACGGCACTTTCACTTTCGGAGGAGAAGGCTCCACCGATGATTGCGACAAAAAAACTCTCGATCTCATTCATGATCTCCTTGATCGCGGCCTGCTGTGGAGGTTTCAGCTTTCTATCAGCACACCTCAACCGGGCACCCCGTTCTTCAATCGCATGAAGGAACAGGGTTATCTTAAGGATGTGGACTGGAAGCATTTTGATGGAGGGAACCATGTCGTGGTCAACCGCCCGGAATACCCGGCTGAAAAAATCATGGCCAATTTCAGAGCGGCTGAGAAACTCTATGAAATCGGTTTCAACCAACGCTACAATGCTACTGCCAAGGATAATTTTAAAAATTTGGAACTCAATTCCAATGGCGAGATTCTTCTTTTCCGCAGTTCAAGGATGAAACAGTTCAACGATGTTGTGGACTCCATTCACAATCAGTTCAAGAGGCGCGTAACGGTTCTAGCGCAACCCGGAGTGGAGCAGGAATTGAAGGGAAATCCACACGTCAATGAAGTACTTCTTTACGGAGACTCGCATTTCAACCAGAAAACGTTCCCGGACAGTTTAATGGGAGAGCTGAAAAAGAAATCGTTTTCACTGGGCGTGATTCCTTTTAATAATATTTCAGGAAACGGCTACTCTGAAGTCAAAGCCATTGCAAAACGTTCTGGAATCAAAAAACTGGTCGCCGTTAATGTCGAAGGCAAAGTGTTTGACCTGGAAAACCCAGGTGACTTTGGCCGCGCCCATATTCCCGGTTAATCAATGGAGGCAAAGAACAGCCAAGTGAATATACTGGTTATTCGTTCCGCCACGCGGATTCTAAATCAAACCCTGCTTTCTCTAAAAGAAGAGTTCCCGGACTGTAAGATCACTGTTTTGGTTCCGCAGTCAGCCCAGGAAGCTGTCGCGCAAGATCCTCTTGTGGATGATGTGCTCACCATTCCAGATCAACGCAGGATGGGTGTCTCCAGTTACGGCAGGGAAAACATCGCTCGTCTGCGAGAAAAGAAATTCGACCTTGCTGTCTCTCTTTACAATATCGACCACGGATTGGGTTATGCCAATATCGATCGCTTAGCCTGTGCCGCTAGGGCCAAAGAAGTGCGAGGCTATAATCCTAAAGGCACTTTCGTGAAATTGGACTCGTCCAAGGCGATGCGAAAATCCATCATGGAGAAAACCACTTTTTTCTGGCTGGCAATCAATTATGCTGCAACAGCTATGCTTTGTTTCATCATTACTCTTGCATTGATCGGAGAATGGGGAGTCCGCAAACTGCTCGGCGCTTTTTCTCCCAAGCCTTATAAAGCCCCGGTGCGGGAACCCAATAAAGCCGTCACTCAATCCTGATGAAAACCAAGAACATCATTGTCGCCAATTCTGTGGGAGTCGACCGCGATGGTTACCACATGGTCCATGTTCCTTCACGCTGGTCTCTAGGTGTGAAGAACTTCACCAATTGCGGCTATTACCCCTGGGAACTGGCCTACACCTCTTCACTATTGAAGCGGGAAACCAACCATCAGGTAAAGTTCATGGATGGTGTGCTTAATGGATGGGATTTTGAAACCTATTTCAAGCATGCCAGTGCAGAAAAACCCGATTGGCTCATCATGGAAAGCTCGACGCGCACAATCCGAGAAGACCTGCGTCTTGCTTCTGCACTCAAGGAAACTTTTGGAACCAAACTGGTGTTCACGGGACAGCACCCCATGGCTCACCCCGAAGATGTTCTGAAAATCGCGGACCACGTTTGCATCGGTGAATATGAATTCACAGTTCTCGATCTGATCCAAGGGAAAGACTCCAAAAAGCTTACGGGTGTCCATCCGAATGCCCGAGGCGAACTGATCGACATCAATGCTCTGCCTTTTCCTGAAGATGACGATATTAGTCGCATCGACTATCACGAACCCAACTGCCGCTACAAACAGATTCAGATGTACGGCTCAAGAGGTTGCCCGCGCCGTTGTAATTTTTGCGCCGCAGCCACACTCTATTACGATGAATTGAACTGGCGCCCGAGAAATGTTGACAGCGTGGTTGAGGAAATCCGCATCTTGCACGAGAAATATCCGGAAATGGAAGGCGTGTTCTTCGACGAAGAAGTCCATAACATTAAAAGAAGTTTCAATATCTCTCTTGCCAAGGGCATTCGCTCTGCAGGACTGGACCACCTCAAATACGAAGCCATGTGCGAATACGCTTCTCTGGATGAAGAAGCTCTGGAAGAAATGCGCGCCGCAGGCTATTACAAAATCCGTTTCGGGATTGAGACCGGCAGTGACAAGGTCGCTGAAAAAATGACCCTTGGCAAAAAACACGATCTTAATAAACTTCGCGCTATGGTTAAATTTGGCAAAAGTCTGGGCATGCTGTTTTATGGAACCATAAGCATCGGCGGGCTTGGCTCCAGTCGAGAAGAAGATCAAAAAACAGTGGATCTGGTTTATGAAATGGCGTCTCAAGGATGGCTCGATGAAATCCAGGTTTCTATCAACACTCCTCAGCCGGGGACCGATTTTTATAACTCCTGCGTAGAGGAATCTCTATTATCGCCCTCAACAGACTGGGAAGGGTTCGATGGCAACGGCCAGGTTGTGGTCCACTACCCGCATTACCCTGCTGAGGAAATCCAGACGAACTTTAACAAAGCTCTAACTGCTTTTGATATGGGGAAAGAACAGGTTCAATCAAAAACTTTTTCCAACAACGCCAAATCTTCATTCAACATGATTCCCGATGGGTCCAGAGTGCTGGTACTCAGAAATGTCAGGAACTGGATGATTCGCCTTATCCTGGAAAATTTAAACACCAAGGCACAGGTCGATCTTTTGGGACAGGATGTTTCCGCCAAAGATATGGAGGATATGGACGGGTTGAATCAAATCTATTCTTACGGCACAGGATTCTTTTCTTCCGAATCAATTTCTACCGACCTGATAGAAAAACTAGAGAACGAACATTACGATTTTGTTCTGGTACCCGTTGCCAACAACCACCTCCAGGGTTATCAAAATGTTTTGGATGTCGCACAAATGGTCCTGCCCGAAGAAATTTTATACGTCTACCCCGAAGGCCACCTACAACCCGTCTCACCCGTAGCACACTAGGCGTGTTGCCAGCTTGCAATCACTTTTTCTGGCTAGCAAAATTTATCTCGGCTTAACGAGCCCTTGCTATTTGCCACCCTTGCCAGAGGGCACTCGGCGCCAGCGTGACGCTGGACTCAGAGTGTCAACGAACCATAATTTTTCAGTAGTAGAAAAAACAATTTTCAACTTACCGTCAATAGTGGACTTGCCCCTTGATTTGATTAAATCCTCTTTATGCAGAAAGGACACCAACTGTCACCCTTAGAGCTGCGACAAAAATGATCTATTATGTTGTCAACGAACTCTTACGCTCAAGAGTTCATCTCGCCAACAATATTTTGCAGATCTGTTGCCATTTTTGCTAATTCTCCTGCGGCTTGAAGAGTTTCATTTGCGCCTTCAGTGGTGCTATGAGCGGCTTTGGAAACACCTGAAATATTCTCGGCAATCTCCTGAGACCCGCGGGAAGCATCTGCGACATTGCGGGTGATTTCGTTTGTGGTGGCGGACTGCTCCTCCACAGCACTGGCTATGGTGTTGGAAATATCGCTGATCTGCCCAATAACAGTACTGATTTCACCAATAGCCGATACAGCACTTTGAGTATCGGTTTGAATTGCCTGAATCTTGTTGCTTATATCTTCGGTAGCTTTGGCAGTCTGGTTGGCCAGCTCCTTTACCTCATTGGCAACAACAGCAAACCCTTTCCCAGCCTCACCTGCTCGTGCTGCTTCAATGGTGGCATTAAGAGCAAGAAGGTTTTTCTGTTCGGCTATGGAAGTAATGACCTTGATGACTTGACCAATTTCTGCTGAACTATCGCCCAGTTTAGTCACTGTTTGATTTGTGGTTTCGGCCAGTTCCACTGCATCGCTGGTGACTTTGGTCGCCTGATTGGCATTGTGTGCAATTTCCTTAATGCTTGCGCTCATTTCCTCCGAGCCTGTAGCCACTGTTTGAATGTTTTGATTCACCTGATCTGAAGCAGAAGAGACAACATTGGACTGAGCAGAGGTTTCTTCAGCATTACCAGCCATCTGCTGACTGGTGGCGGTCAGCTCTTCCGATGCCCCGGAAAGTGTCTGGGCTTTTTCTGCAACTTTCTCCATTACAGATTTGATTTTTTCCTCCATCATTTTCTTTTCAGTTATATCTGTAGCAAATTTGATAACCTTAAACACTTTTCCGTTCAAATCTAAAATGGGATTGTAGGTAGCTTGAATCCAAATTTCTTTTCCACCTTTTCCTAATCTCTTGTATTCACCAGAATCAAACTCGCCCCGGTTGAGTTTCCCCCAAAAACCCCTATATTAATTACTTTTTACATAGGAAGGTTCACAAAAAACCCTATGATGCTGACCCTTGGCTTCTTGCAGACTGTATCCCATAACCTTCAAAAAATTGTCATTGGCGGTAATAACCGTTCCATCCATATTAAATTCAATTGTGCCCTGAGATTTATCAATGGCATCCAGTTTTGCCTGCATTTCAAGCTGTTTTTGTTTTTCCCTCTCTAGTTCAATTTGATGGCTTTTCCCACCTCCAAATAAGCCCAAAAAACCTGTTTTCCAAACTTTCTGCTCACTGGCTAAACTTTGCATTGTCTGTCCTTTTATAAGAAGATTTTTTATTAAAGAAATAAATGCCGAAAGCAATTTGAATCAACACAGCTTGACCATAGCCCAAAATCACAATGCCTCATGCCACAATCCAGGGCAATAGCAGGACTACTAAGAGGTGTTTCGCAAGAATTAAGGATATGCAAGCTAGCGCATTTAAACTTGTCAGCCACCATTAACGCACAGTTAAGGTAGCAAAATTGTCGCAACATTGGAACTTCCTTAAATGTTGCTGTAAGTATGTATGGAGAACTTGGCCTGCTCCCCCGAAAACTGATCCATTTGGTATGTTAGGATTTGGGTAAAATCAAAAACCTGCTGATTAGGGGGTGAAATGGCCAGAAAAAGATATTCTGCAGAGCAGGTTATTGGTTATTTGCGTGAAGCGGAGGTTTTGTTGGCAAAGGGTAGCACGAAGGGTCAGGTGTGCCGCAAGATAGGCATTACGGAGCAGACCTATTACCGTTAGCGACGAGACTATGGAAGTTTGAGTGTGGATCAGGCCAAACGACTGAAGGGTACTGTGTGAAGATATTTGGCTTAGCGAAAGGTAAATCACCCCCGCCTCTCTTTGAAAACACATAAAACTAGAAACCTGGATCGCCGCGCTCCTTACTGTCGCTCGCGAAGACGGGCAAGGCAATCCTGCCTCAGTCCTCTCCATTGAGCATAAGCCCTAGATTCTTCACTGCGTTCAGAATGACAAGAAACGTCAGCTTGTCATCCTCGAGGAGCCGAAGGCGACGAAGGATCTCGCTTTATCCCTGCAGTTAGCAGACACCATATTTCTGGTTAAGGAGACTTGGGTTCTTTCTGAGGAAGGTCGGGTTTGGGATTGATCATGTTTTTCTTGCTGAGGATATCGATGAGATTTTTATCTCGGCTGGAAACGGCAATGTCTAGCAAACCATCGCCATTAAAATCCGCCACCGCCATACCTTGTGGGTGTTCATCGACTCTGTGATAGATAGGAGGATAGGTGAAGGTTCCATCTCCCCTGCCTAGAGAGACGCTTATCTGGTCGTCTGTGGAATTGGATACGGCAATGTCCTGCAAACCATCACCGGTAAAATCAGCCGCCACAACAAATTTTGGGAAATTGCCCGAGGCAAAATCCTTTAAGGAAGTAAAGGTCTTATCGCCGTTGTTCACCAGCGCCGTCAAAGCATGTAAAGAGTTGCTGGAAGTTACAAATTCCATCAATCCATCATTGTTCACATCCAGACTCACAAGCGAGAGAGGCTGTTTGCCTCCCTTAAAGGCTTTTGAGCCTTCAAACTGACCATCGCCCTTACCCCAGAGAACCTGAACGCCCTTGTTGCCATTACCGGCTAAAGCCACTGCAACATCTGTCTTACCATCTTGATCATAATCGCCGACGACGACCGCAGTAGGCTGGCCCTTAACATTCATGGTTTTAGGTTCGCTAAAAAACCCATTGCCTTTTCCCAGAATCACAGACACATTCGAAAAACGCAGGGTGACCACCAAGTCGATTCTTCCGTCAGAGTTAAAATCTCCTGCCGCCATGTTGATGGGAATTTTGCCGGGCTTAATAAGCTGGGCTGTTCGCTGAAAACTCCCTAACCGCGTATTCAAAAATACCTGAATGGACTGATCAGCATAATTGAGTTCAGCGATATCGGTGTAACCGTCATCGTTGAAATCGCCAGAAACCAGACAAATGGGATCTCGACCCGTCTGAAAAACAAGCTGATCCTTAAAAGTCCCGTCTCCTATTCCCTTATAAAACGAGAAGGAATGATCGCCGCTATTGGCCACGACCAAATCTGGAATTTTGTCACGGTTAAAGTCATCGGTGATGAGATAGGACGGCTCTTTACCTGTAATCATGGTATAGCTCAGAGCAAAAATGCGCGGCATTTTTTTTCGGGCCTTTTGCGGCGGAGGACAACCCAGCAGGACAAAAACCATCATGAATATAATTATTGAATAATGTCTTTTCATGGAGCTCCATAGGAAAAAAAGAGCGTATCACAGGAACCCTGGGGAAACAATGTCACAAAGCCGGACTGGCACTTTTTGCAGGAAAATGCGCCTCTTGGTGTAACACAAAATGCCCAAGAATCTTTTGCGCAAAAGTAAAAGCCAGAGACAGACCCGCAGTCTCCATGATGATCTTTTTATACGGGTCGTGTCCAGAAACACTGCTGAACATGGCCTTCATGAAGTCGGGCCTTTCTGCCGCTACTGCAATCATATGATCCATAAACTTGAACCTTGTCGCCATATTGGTCAAAATCCGCACGGCGCGTCCATAGGGCAGGTCTTCAGTAAGCTCATGGCAGTCCCGGTAAAAGTTTTCAGCAAACGCTTTTTTGGATACTCCATATCTCATAATCGAACAGGCCGAATAAATGCCTGTATTGATCGCCGAGTTAATGCCCTTACCCTTGAAAGGCCGCATGAGCCCTGCCGAGTCGCCAATCATTACATAGCGGTCGCCGAAAAAATTTCTGGCGGGGGCAATGGGAAACCTGCCCTTAAAATAGTTAAGGGGTTTCTCGCGCCTTTGATGAGGAGGAAGGAATCGTTGCACCGGAGCCGAGCGAAGAAACTCCATCATGATACTTGATGAAACCTTACGGCCTGCACTATTGATAGAGATATGATCACCCTTGGGGGTCACTGCTCCAAACTCCATACCAGGGTGAGAAAGCAAAAAAGCATGAATAGTGAAGCCCATACTTTGCATGAACTCTTTTCCAGGGTAAAGACGTGTGATCACCGTATTCAAAAAGTCCGGTTGCCGGTATGGAGTGCCCTGCTCAAAAACTCTACACGTTCCATCATCAAGGCCAAAAGCCCCCACCACCGCCGCGCTCTTTATATTTTCACCCTCACTATAAATAAGCACTCCATCAGAATTAACTTCTACCGCCGTCACACGGTTATGAACCACTTGAGCGCCAGCCTTCTGAGCCTCTTCAAGCATGAAGGCATCAAACTTGGAACGTGCAACAGAAACCGATCGGCCCTTCTCTTCCCCAATCAAGTCCAGACTCAATAAATCAGAATGCAGGCGATATCCTTCTATTTCATTGAGCACCAGGCTCTCAGGTAAAGTCAGGCCTAATTCATCTTTAAGAATATTCTCGAAGGGGGGCGAGAGCACACCAATGCATTGGTTGTAGTGACGTTGTTCAGCGAATTGTTTATGCTCGAGCAACACTACATTTATTTTTCTGCCCAACTTTCTGGCTTCTCTTAAGAGGGTCATGGCGCAAGCTGATCCACCGGGACCTCCCCCAACAATGCAAACCGTATCTCCATCTTTAATAAGCATATGGTCCTCTCTAGTTTGCAGATATTTGCAAACTTTTTTCCCTGAAAAATTCCAGCATACCTTTGAATATATAGGAGTGAAAATTTGATAGAACCATCCAATAAAGATTTCCCCAAAAAGGTTTGGGAATAAAATGTGCTCGTAACGTCAAATGAGTTCCTCCGTTTTGATCAGAGTCGAGTTGGAACTGGAGCCAGGACAATCCGGGCGTGATCATTTCCGCTCTCAACAGTAGTTCTTGATTGGGTTCCAACTTTTCTACCCGCCAGAAGTCTACCGAGTCCCCAACACGAAGGTGGGCTGGGTCGCGCCGCCCCCTATGCAACCCCACTCCCCCCAAAAGCCGGTCAATGAGGCCACGGATTTCCCAAAGGAAATTAGCATGATTCCAGCCATGCTTGCCGCCGATCTGACAAACTACCGGAAACACCTGCTCTGGAGGCGCAGGAATTTTTATTTCATGTTCTTCAATAACAAACTCTGAAGACTCAAACTCGCACAGGGGCAAAAGGTCGCTCATATTTTCAGGTGGGACATCACTCCAATGCGAAAACACCATCGAACGTTTTTCTTTTTCCTGCGCCCATTTCACAGCGGTCACAAAATCCAACGGCTCAAAAGGAAGGAGGGTTGAAATTTCATCATCCCCACACACCACATCGGTTTTAAGACTATTCAACAAAAGGCAAGTAATGTTTACCGGGATAGAAATAAAGCAGTGCAACCAGTAAGCATAAAGTCTACACATCCCGTCAACAGGGATGGGCACCCACGAAACATCAATAAAGTGAACCCGTCGATTTAAGGTTCTGGCAAAGCTCAAAATCATTTCCTTATATGTCAGCACATCTTTGCCGCCAATCTGGAAAACGCGTGTCCCCAAACCCGGTGTTTCCATAACACCCACCAGATATTTGATCACATCCCGAATCGCGATCGGCTGGCACATAGAATTGAACTCCAACAAAAATGGAATGAAACGGTTGTTCAGGATCAAAGATTTCATCAATTCATAAGAGGCACTGCCGGTGCCGAGGATGATCGCCGCACGAACACGGATCACCGGGATATTCCCTTGCGACAATATATTCCCGACCTCTCTTCGGCTTCTCAGGTGCGAGGACATGCGGTCATTTTTTTCTCCCAGCCCTCCCAGATAAATGATCCGTTTCACACCATGTTGTTCTGCCGATTCCCGAAAGTTTTTCGCCGCCAATTGATCTTTGACTATAAACTCTTCCCCCTTCAACCGCATGCTGTGAATCAGGTAATAGGCATGGTCAACATCCTGCAAAGCGGGGAGCAGTTCATCTTTATTCAAGCAATCGGCATAGACATTCTCGATACGGGGATGGGCCAAAAGTGGAGGGCAACTATTGTTCCTGTACATGCACCGGACGATATAACCCCGTGACACCAACTCGGGGATCAAACGATGCGCCACAT
>Ga0233434_1003342_pt1 | contig 13135 bp, 10 predicted proteins | sample SI_122_August201_4_FD_182738 | JGI IMG/M metagenome (GOLD analysis project Ga0233434, IMG submission 182738) | Seawater microbial communities from Saanich Inlet, British Columbia, Canada - SI_122_August2016_120_MG | ecosystem: Environmental > Aquatic > Marine > Inlet | place: Canada: British... | reverse complement strand
CAGCAGTGTATCGGGCCCAGCCAGTGGTTCGGACGCCGACGGGGCCAGAATACCGGCATTGCCGAATGAGCAACCGTCCCCCGGTGGGACACGATCAATGACCGTCACCTGGTGACCGGCTTTACACAGCGACACCGCACAATTGATGCCGACGATACCGGCACCGATTACCGTTACATGAGACATATGATCACTCTGCGTTAGGCGTTATTCAACATCGCCATCAAACGCGGATCACACTCGTTATACAAGCCCCAAAAAGTGTCTATAGGAGTTGAAGCGTGTCGCTGACCCGATCACAAAGATCATCACAGGCCGCTTCATCATGGGCCAGTGAGAGATACAGCTTGGTACCCATAGGATTGAGGAATACCCCACGCTCGAACAACCCCAGCATCATGGCTCGACCTTTTGCGCTGTCACCCTTCTTGGTGGACCGATAATCGAATACCGGATCACTTGAGAATACGATCTGGGCCAACGGGCCATCGCCGATAACCTGCGCGGTTAGTTGATGATCGCGCAGCACACCACGAAGGCCTGTGCGCAGGTACTCACCCAGATGATGGAGGCGTGTATACGTGCCGTCCTGACGAAACACCGACAATGTGGCAGCAGCGGCAGCTGTAGAAATGGGGTTGCCACCCAGTGTTGAGGCCATCCACACATAGTCATCGCCGCCGATGCGGTGTTCGTTGACCATTTCCATGATGTCCTCGCGGCCACCGAACACGCCGATGGGATAACCGCCACCCAGCGCCTTGCCATAAGCAACCAGATCAGGAACAACGCCGTAATATTCCTGCGCCCCGCCGTAAGCCAGACGGAACCCGGTGACCACTTCATCAAAGATCAGCAATACGCCCTGCTCATCACATACCCGGCGCAAGCCTTCCAGAAAGCCCGGCTTGGGTGGCGTGCAGCGTTGCAAGGGTTCCGCCAGCACAGCCGCAATGGTGCCCGAATGCTCGGTGATGATTTCGGTCACCGCGTCCAGATCGTTGTAAGGTGCGACCAAAAGGCTTTCCGCAGCAAACGGCGTACCGGCACTGGTCAGTTCAGGGGTTGGGAACGGAACCTTGCCGCTGGCAAACAGGCTGGTAACACCGGCTTCATTGGCCCCGTGATAGGCCCCTTCGAATTTCAAAATCTTGTTTTTACCCGTAAAGCCCCGCGCGATGCGCTGACAATACATGGTGGCCTCGGTACCCGATGCACAAAACCGCAGTCGGCGCGCAGCCGGACTGACACGCTGGATCTCGGTTGCCAGTTCCAGAACGTGCTCGTTCAGATAGGCGAAGTTGGAGCCCATGGGTGCCTGCATCATCACCGCCTCCACCACTTCGGGGCGGGCATGGCCCACGAGGCATGATCCCCACCCCATGGAAAAATCCAGATATTCTTTGCCGTCACGGTCCCATAACCGGCATCCTTCGCCCCGAGCCATGACCGGGATCATGTGGTCGGGCAGGCCAAATTCACCATTTGAAATACCCGCAGTGAAAACAGTGCTTGGGTCAATCAGTCCCCGTTGTTTAGTCGACATCAGGAGTTCTCATTTGGGTTTGCAAGCGGGGCGCGCAGGTAAGCACCAAATTCAGAATCGAAGTTACAGCTGACCCGCGCGTGAACTTTGCCTTGTTTGTCCAAAAATGATGCCTGTTCATCCATGGGGAAAATGGCTTCATGCCAGACGCCCGCATGAATGTAGAGACCTTGTGTGCCGTCACAGTAAAAATTGACGAACATTTCAGGGGTCACGTCATCACCCGGCAAACATAATGGGGTCACAAACGGTGTTTTAGCTTTCGGGAAAAACAACTGACCGCCATCAGGATGATAGTTAGCGTGGCGCAGGTAAACGTGGGTGCGATCCGGGGGGGCTGTATTCTCCGACGCATCGGTGGGGTATTCAGACCAGCCCAGCAGGTAACGGTCATTTACGGCGTCATTAAAGCCGTACAGCATGTCACCCTGCCAGTTGAAGTGGAACGTGCCCTCAGTAGTGCCACCCTCGTCGCCTGTATCTTCATCAACAGATCGCCAGCCTTGCGCTGGCCAACGGGTGATTTCGATCTCGCAATCCTCGTAGTTATCGACAACATAACCGTACCCTTTCAGGTTCGAGTCAGACGCGGCAACCAGTGGCGCATCGATCACACGTAAATCGGGCTGTCGAATGGGATTCAATTTGTCATATGCATTTTGGGACACCGCTCAGGATTCCGCTCAGTCGTTAAGATTTTTCTGTTGTAGCAATATTTGGTGCAATAATTCCAATTAATAGTATTATTTAGTATTATAAATTTTACTTATAAACGGAATACCCGCCATGGCTACATACAGCCAGCTTCGCGCCTTTGATGCGGTTGCCCAGACTCTCAGTTTTTCCCGCGCCGCAGAACGCATCAACATCACCCAGCCGGGTGTCACATTGCAGGTACGGGAGCTTGAACGTGCGCATGATGTAATCTTGTTCCATCGCAGGTCCTCCGGGGTCGAGCTAACCGATGATGGCCGGGCGCTTTTCGATCTGACACGTGAAATGCTGGATGTGGAAGAGCGTATTCAGGATCAATTCCATAAACGCGCCACGTTGGAAACAGGTCTATTGCGTATTGGTGCAGATGGTCCGCATATCGCCCTCGGATTAATCGCGAAATTTCAAAGCCTGTATCTGGGTGTTCAGGTGCAGATCACCATGGGCAACTGGAAAAGCACATGGCAGGCTATCAAGGATCAACGCATCGATGCCGCCGTCATCGCCAACCCACCTGAAGACGAACAGATTGATCAGATCGAACTGGCCCTTCAGGGCATGGTGGCTTTGTTGCCGCCGGGGCATAAACTGGCGAAGCGGGACTCCATCCGTTTGCAGGATTTGGGCGCCACGCCGATCATCATGCGTGAGCAAGGGTCCAACACCCGGCGCATTCTGGAACGGCACCTGAAAGACGGTGGGCTGGAACTCAACATCGTGATGGAACTGGATACACGCGAAGCTATGCGCGAGGCCGTTGCCAATGGGCTTGGCACGGGGTTCCTGTTCGACCGCGAGATCGGCGGTGACGAACGTTGTGCCATGGTGCCCATCGTAGAATTACGCGCCTGTAACCGGGATACACTGGTTTGTCTTTCCCGGTTTTCCCGCCGCGCCAGTGTGGCTGCGTTGATGAAACTGGCAACCTCAATCTGATTTGTCGCCGGCTCTAATTTCTTTCTCTGTTGAGTTCGGGGCGAGAGGTCTATGGTATATTGATTCGCCGCCAGTTCGGAGCCCCTACCCCACATGCGCAATCTTCACGTCCCTGTGTGGCTTCACGCCTTTAACCGCCCGACCACACCGACGTTTGTGACGCTCTATACCATTGAGCACCTTTCCCGCGCGATGCTGGTTACCGTTGTGCCGCTGGCGGCCTATGAGCACCTTGGCGATGTACAACTGATCAGCATGCTCTATCTAGGCATTGGCTTGAGCGGCCTGCTGGCCTCTTTGGCTGTACCATGGCTTGTGAACAAGATCACCCGGCGCGGGGTGCTCACGCTGGGCACCACATGCGTCGCCGTGGGTATGGCCCTGTTCAGCACCGGGCAGTTTGATCTTTTTGTTGGTGGCATGCTGCTGCATCTGTTTGGCGGTGCCTGTCTGGAAGTGGCCATCAGTCTGTTTATGATGGACCACGTGCCGCGCCAGGAACTGGGTAAGTTTGAACCTGTGCGTATGTTCTATTCGGGTGCTGCATGGACAGTTGGACCTTGGCTGGGCGTGTTCTTGCGCAATGAAGTAGCATCGTGGCTACCGTTTGCGCTGTGCGGCACGTTCTCCATCATCCTGCTCGGTTATTTCTGGTACCTGCGACTGACAGAAAATCCGGCGGTTTACACAAAACGCAAACCAGTCACTAATCCCATCACGTATATCACGCGATTTTACAGCCAGCCGCGCCTGACGTTGGCATGGGTTCTGGCCGTGGGTCGGTCGGGCTGGTGGGGCATGTTCTTCATCTATACCCCAATCTATGTGATCAACGTAGGTTTCAGCGAAAATATGGCGGGCGGCCTGACGTCAGCGGGTGCCATGCTGGTCATGTGCACACCGCTCTTGTTGCCATTCTGCCGACGATACGGATTTCGACTGACCCTGATGGTTGGCTATATCGGTGTTGGCATAATGACCATGGCAGCTGCATTTTTCTTTCATACGCCCTGGGTTGGGGTGGCGATGCTGGCTGGCGCATCTCTGTTCTCCGTACCCATTGATACGGTGGGCAACACAGCTTTCCTGCGCGCCGTTCATCCGTACGAGCGGGCCGAGATGACAACCGTGTTTGCCAACTACCGATACACCTCTCAAATGGTATTTCCGGGTACGTTCTCGTTGCTTCTTCGCTCATTTGAGCTGCCCGCCGTATTCATCGCATCCGGTGCCAGCATGGTGGCCCTGGGCTTGCTGGCTAAATTTATTCCCAAACGCTTAAAGTAGCCCCCATACGTCAACCCATTGAACAACAAGAAAAATTCTCCACGTATCGGGTGAATTCTCGTTAGGTGTCCCTTTGATTGGCCGCTAGGGTGAATTCTTGTCTCAATTGGTGGAAGATGGCTGTTGCCCATATTGTACAACATACCGATCCTGATCGGCGCGCTTGGCCGCCCAACCATGCCTGCCTTTTCCATCCTGTTTTTGCTGGAACCCATGACGCGTTCCATCATTGTCACGGCTGTGCCGTTGATGGCGCTCGAAAAGTTTGGCACAGCCCAAAATGTCAGCGTATTTTTCTTTGTGCTGGGTATCTCCGGTGTGACCATGAGCCTCGTGGTACCGTGGCTAGTCAGCAAGATGCGGCGACGCGGCACGTTCCTGATGGGCATCATAACCGGGCTTATCGGCATGGCGCTGTTCACCCACGGAGAGATATGGTCCCTGTGCGCCGGCATGGCCATTCATCTGTTTGCCGCGTCATGCATAGACGTGACACTGAACCTCTACATGATGGAGCATATCCGGCGCCGGGATTTCGGACGGTTTGAGCCTGTTCGTATGTTCTTTCTGGCATTTTCGTGGTGCGTGGGACCATTTTTGGGCGTGTACCTTCGCAACGCCGTTGCACCGGAGGCCCCCTTTATAGCTGGTGGCATGGTCATTCTGATCCTGGCTGCCTATTTCCTGTATCTGCGGTTCGTCGATCACCCCACACTCGCCACAAGCCGCATACCGGTGACAAACCCCATCCGGTACTTGCCTCGTTTTTTTGCCCAACCGAGAATGCGATTAGTTTACGTACTTTCGCTTGTGCGTAGCGGTTGGTGGACCATGATTTTCATTTATGTACCTATCTATTGTGTGACCGCCGGTTTGGGCGAGACCATGGGGGGGGCGTTGGTATCTCTGACCACGTTGTTTGTTATGTCTGCGCCGTTATGGCGTGGCCTCGTACAACGGATTGGCATTCGGCACATTCTCTATATTGGGTACTTTGGCACCGGCATCGTCACGATTGTGGCGAGCGCCCTCATGGATGAGCCCTATATCACGATCGGTACCATTCTGATTGCTGGCCTGTTTGCCGTCGCAACCGATGCCGTGGGCAATACATTGTTCTACCGGGCCGTTCATCCTTATGAACGATCAGAAATGGCCACGGTGTTTGCCAGTTACAGGCCTGTATCAAGCCTGGCGTTTCCGGGCATCTATTCTGGGGTGCTGGCCATATTCCCGCTGGCCGGTGTGTTTGCCGTGACAGGTGTTTGCATGATGGCGGCTGGTGCAATCGCCAGCTATATCCCCAAGCGTATGAACTAGAGCAAAGCCACCTGCAACCGCATCAGATCGTCAGAACGATCTTGCCGATATGCTTGTTGGATTCCATCAGCGTATGGGCCGCAGCGGCCTGATCCAATGGGAAGGTGGCGTGCATGACTGGACCAACGTCTCCCGCTTCAATCAATGGCCATACCTTCTCTCGCAGGTTCTGTGCAATGGCCGCTTTATAGGGCACTGGCATAGCCCGTAACGTGGACCCCGTAAGAGTGAGGCGTTTCAGCATCAACGGCATAAGGTCGATCTCGGTCTTTGATCCGTTCAGAAACGCGATGTAACAAAGCCTGCCATCAGGGGCCAAGGCCTTGATATTGCGCTGAACGTATTCGCCGCCCACCATGTCGAGGATGACATTAACGCCAGTTCCTGTTGCTTCCTTGATCACCGCGACGAAATCTTCTTCACGGTAATTGATGCCGCGTTCTGCACCCAGATCTTCACAGACCTGGCACTTTTCCGCAGACCCTGCCGTGGCAAACACGCGTGAGCCGAAAGCTTTTGCCAGTTGGATAGCCGTCGTGCCGATGCCGGATGTTCCGCCGTGTACGAAGAAGCTTTCCCCGGGCTGTAGGCCGGAGCGATCAAACACGTTATTCCAAACGGTAAAGAATGTCTCAGGGATGGCCGCGGCCTGTTCCATGGTCAGATCACCCGGAATAGGCAAACACTGAAGGGCGGGTGCTGTACAGTATTCCGCGTAGCCGCCGCCTGTTACCAACGCCATGACCGCATCACCAACGGCCAGGTCTGTTACGTCACTTGCCACAGAAACCACATGCCCCGCGACCTCAAGACCCGGAATATCCGACGCACCCGGTGGTGGTGGATAGGCCCCCTGACGTTGCAATACGTCCGGGCGATTGATTCCAGCGGCCACAACCTTGATCAAGACCTCGCCATCTGCCGGTTCAGGAACAGGGCGAGTTGTGGGTTTCAGCACATCAGGCGCACCGCCACCATCTGTGATTTCGATCGCATTCATTGTTTCAGGCATTGATGCACTCATATATCGCGGTCTCTATCTTTCTAATTTTTAATGCAGCATGAGAACCGGTAGCTCAGCCTGCTCGATAATCTCATGTGTGGCGCCGCCCATGATCATCTCACGGCGGCGGCTGTGCGAATACGCCCCCATAATCAACAAATCAGTAATCGCAGCGCTGGCCGCGCCCAGAATACTAGCCCCGATATCATCGCCAGCATTGAAGGGCAGAACCTCGGTGTCGACGCCCTGACGTGCCAACATACGTTGCAGGTCCGTTACCGGAATACCTGATGATGAGCCATCCGCGTCATTGGTAACAATCGTGACGTTGGATGCTTTCTTCAAGAACGGCAGGGTTGCTTTTGCCACACGGGCCGACTCGATGCTGCCATTCCAGGCAAGCGCAATCCGGTCGCCAACTTTACCAACCGGGCCATCGGGGCACATGAGGGTGCGGCTGCCTGTATTCATCAACGCAGATTCAAGGGTATTGTGGCCTAATTCCGTACCCGGCTTGGGCACAATAATCAGGTCGGCAAGTCGACCGTGAACACCGATGATACCGGCCTGTTTTCCGGTAATCTCCCGCCACGAGATGGTGTTTGATGTTTGATTAAGGGCGCCTGAATCAACAATCGTCAGACCAGCCTTTTCGCAATATTCGTTAAACATGTCACGAACACGCTGCTCTTCCGTTTCTGATTGTGCACTAGAGGCATCCAGAATGGCCTGCTTCATAGAAGCGGTCATTAAAACCCCGTAGGGCATCAAATCCTGATCGCGGGCGCGAGCATGAATGACATCAATATGGGCATCAAATCTGTTTGCCACAACACGGGCGTGGTCTAACACACTCTCGCCTTTTCCGTCGCCCCGGACGGGGGCCAAAATCGTGCGAATACTCATAATCTGATCCTTTTCATATGGCTCACGACGAAACTGATTGCCTCGGCCCTCAAGAATAATCAGATGACAATCAGGTTGATAATGAAGGCTGGGTCATGAGCGCGTCATAAGAGATAGGCCCATGACCCCGTACCTTGCATTGCTTGGGCTAGAACAAGCCTTCGATCTGGCCTTTTTTGTTCAGGTAGATGTTGTTGGCCGCAGGTTTGCTGGGCAGACCAGGCATGGTCATGATGTCGCCTGTGACAGCCACAATGAATTCAGCACCGGCCGACAACCGCAGTTCACGAACCGGAACAATATGTCCCGATGGCGCGCCCTTGGCATCTGGATTGGTGGAGAAGCTGTACTGGGTTTTGGCTACACAAATCGGGAACTTGCCATACCCGCCAGCTTCCAATTCAGCGAACCGCTTGGCAATGGTGCCATCGAAAGCGATATCTTTGGCGCCGTAGAGTTTCTGCGCGATTGTACGCATTTTATTCTCAAGCGACATGGAATCCGGGTACAACACCTTGAACTTGGCTTTACCGCTATCGACCAGCTTGACCACTTCGGTCGCCAGTTCTTTCGTACCTTCACCACCGTTTGCCCAGTGGCTGGCAACGATAGCTTTAGCGCCCAGTTTCTTGGCCGTGGCACGAACGGCATTCAGTTCCTTGTTGGTGTCGTTGACGAACTGGTTGATGGCAACCACCACCGGTACACCATATGACTTCATATTCTTGATGTGACGGGCCAGGTTGGAACAACCGGCTTTCACAGCGGCCACGTTTTCTTTGCCCAGGTCCCCCTTGGCAACACCACCGTGCATCTTCAGGGCGCGAACCGTTGCAACAACAACCGTCGCAGAAGGTTTCAGACCAGCCTTACGACATTTAATATCGAAGAACTTCTCGGCGCCCAGATCGGCACCAAAGCCAGCTTCCGTGACCACATAGTCAGCCAGTTTCAGCGCCGTCTTGGTGGCAATAACAGAGTTACAACCATGCGCAATGTTGGCGAACGGGCCACCATGGATAAAGGCAGGATTGTTTTCCAGCGTCTGTACCAGGTTCGGCATCAACGCGTCTTTCAACAGAACGGCCATGGGGCCTGCTGCTTTAAGCTGTTTGGCCAGAACCGGCTTGCGACCGCGGGTCTGGGCGACAACGATTTTGCCGAGGCGGTCGGTTAGGTCGTTCAGGTCTGTGGCGAGACAGAAGATGGCCATAATTTCAGACGCCACCGTGATGTCGAAGCCGTCTTCACGGGAGAAGCCGTTTGAAACACCACCGAGTGATGACGTGATCTGACGCAAGGAGCGATCATTCATGTCAACAACGCGACGATAGCTCACCCGGCGTGTATCGATGTCCAGCTTGTTGCCCCAATAGATATGGTTATCGATCAGTGCAGCCAGCAGGTTGTGTGCAACACCAATAGCATGGAAATCACCCGTGAAGTGCAGGTTGATGTCTTCCATTGGCACCACTTGAGCGTAACCGCCACCAGCAGCGCCGCCCTTCATGCCGAAGCATGGGCCCAGTGATGGTTCGCGCAAGGCAACCATGGCGTTCTTGCCAATTTTGTTCAGGCCATCGGTCAGACCAACAGATGTGGTGGTTTTACCTTCACCAGCCGGGGTCGGCGTTACAGCCGTCACCAGGATCAACTTGCCATCGCGTTTCTTTTTCAAGCCTTCGATGAAATCAAATGAGACTTTGGCCTTTGTGGGGCCGTACTGAAGAAGGGATTCTTCTGGAATTCCAAGTCTTTTGCCGATTTCGGCAATCGGTTTCATGGTCGCGAGACGCGCGATTTCGATATCGCTTTTAGGCATAGTAATCTCCCCTACTGGGTAAACAGATAAATCCGAATTCGACAAACGCGGATCGTGAAAATGTTCAGTACGGCATAACACCTTTTTCAAGGTGCTTGTTCATGCTCGTATACGACAATTATTTCTCCAAACTCGCCCACTTGGTGGCTTTGGGTTGGCGGACGGATTATTGCCCCAAAACATCGCCTTTGGAAACCCCGCCGTTGGCGACCAGTTCACTGGCGGGGATTTTGCCAGATCCATCGGGTCTAACCCGCTTGACTAGTATGTGACCACCGGGTGCCGCGACCGTAAAACCATTGGCATTATCGCTCATAACTTCACCTGACGCGCCACCGGTTTCCGACGACTTTTCACAATCAAAAATCTTTACTTCGGCACCATTGATAGTGGTCCAGGCACCCGGTTGCGGGTTTGTGCCCCGGATCAGGTTATAGACCTCATCAACCGGCTTGGACCAATCGATCTCGGCGTCTGATTTCTTGCACCAGGACTCGTAGGTTGCCTTGCTTTCGTCCTGCACCTCTTTGACCAGGTTACCGTCACGGATCATATCAACAGCTTCGCCCATGGCCGCAATACCGAGCGGGAATATTTTGTCAAAATAAACGGACCCAAGGGTGTCATCCGGGCTGATATCCACTTCTTTCTGAAGCAGGATTTCGCCTTCGTCCAGCCCGTCATTTGGCCAAAAAATGCTAAGGCCTGACTTGGTTGAGCCCCCAATAATAGGCCAGTTGATAGAGCTGGGTCCACGGTGGAGCGGCAACAGGGATGGATGGAAACAGATAGAGCCATGGGTTGGAATATCACGGGCTTCTTCTGGCACGAAAATAATGACAAACGACATCACGCATAGATCAGCATTCAGGCCCCGCATTTCGTCCAGAACGTCGGCGTCCTTGAAGTTGGCTGGCTGATACACCGGCAAACCTTTTTCCAACGCGAACTCTTTCACGGGATCGATGGGTTTGCCTTCTTTATCGGGTGCACAATACACAGCGACCACATCTTCACCACGATCAAGGTATGATTCCAACGTTGCCTTGCCGAAAGCCTGTTGGCCCATAAGAATAATTCGCATGTGTTTAGCTCCTAGATTGCCTTGCCTTCACGCGCGGCGGCAATGTCTTCAGGAGACAGGCCGATCTCAGTCAAAATCTCATCCGTGTGCTCACCTAATAAGGGAGAGCGGACGACGTCGCTAGGCGAGTCTGACAATTTGATGGGATTGCCGACGCTCAGGTACTTACCGCGTTCGGGGTGGTCCACTTCCACAATGGTGCCTGATTTACGCAGGCTTTCGTCTTCGGCGATTTCCTTCATGCTGAGGATGGGGCCAACCGGAATATTAACCGGGTTACAGGCGGCCATAACCTCAAACTTGGTCTGGGTCATTGTCCACGCTTCAACAGCGGCGAACACTTCATCAAGGCGTGTCAGGCGTGCTTTTGGTGTTGAATAGTCAGGGTCTTCTTTCCACTCGGGCTTGCCGATAACATCGCACACAGCCGGCCAGGCCGCTTCCTGCGTGATGAAGTACGTATAGGCGTTGAGATCGTTCTCCCAACCTTTGCATTTCAGAATGCGGCCCGGCTGGCCACCGCCTGAATCGTTACCGGCGCGCGGTGTGGCATCACCAAAGGGAATGCCTTTGCCTGCTTGCGAATATTCGTTGAGCGGGCCTGCGGCAAGGCGTTGCTGGTCGCGTAATTTAACCCGGCACAAATTCAGGACGCCATCCTGCATGGCACAATCAACTTTCTGACCGCGGCCTGAATGCGTGCGTTGGTACAATGCGGTCACGATACCAAGGGCCAAATGAAGGCCTGTGCCGGAATCGCCAATCTGCGCGCCTGTAACCAAAGGCAAGCCATCCAGATCGCCGGTGGTAGATGCGGACCCGCCAGCACACTGGGCCACGTTCTCGTATACTTTGCAGTCTTCATACGCGCCGGGGCCAAAGCCTTTGACCGATGCGTAGATCATACGCGGATTAATCTCCTGAATACGCTCCCAGGTGAAGCCCATACGGTCCAGAGCCCCCGGCGCGAAGTTTTCCACCATCACATCACAATGTTCGATGAGCTTGGTGAATATTTTTGCACCTTCCTCAGACTTGGGGTTAAGTGTCACACTGCGTTTGTTGTGATTAAGCATCGTGAAATAAAGGCTATCGGCACCAGGTACATCTACAAGCTGCTTGCGCGTAGCGTCGCCTACACCGGGTCGCTCGACTTTAATCACGTCCGCGCCAAACCATGCCAGCAGCTGCGTACAAGTCGGTCCCGATTGTACATGCGTCATATCCAGAATTTTGACGCCTGAAAGAGCCTTCTCCATTTACCTGATCTCCTTAGTTTATTTTTTTGATACGACACTTTGCGGATTTAAGCTGCCGATGTTCCCACTTTCGGAACCAGCCGCCTCATCAATCACCGCATTTACAAGCGTTGGCCTACCAGAATCCATGGCTTCGTTTACAGCACGGCGCAGCTCATCCGGGCTGGTTACATAGGCCCCCGCACCACCGAACGCTTCCATCATCTGATCATACCGCGCGTCTTTCACAAACACGGTTGTGGCAACGTCGGATCCGCCCGACGTATTCACGTCCGTCCCCCGGTAGATACCGTTGTTGTTAAAGATCACGATACAAACCGGCAGGTTATATCGGCAGATGGTTTCAACCTCCATGCCGGAAAAACCAAACGCGCTATCGCCTTCAATCGCTAACACAGGGTTACCGGTTTCAACGGCCGCCGCGATTGCCGAGCCCATCCCCACGCCCATGACACCCCAGGTGCCAACGTCGAGACGCTTGCGCGGTTTGGACATGTTGATGATCGAGCGTGCCAGATCAAGCGTGTTCGCGCCTTCATTGACAAGCATGGCATCGGGACGTTCAGCGATAATTTCACGCAGCACGCCAAGTGCCGCATGGTAATCCATAGGATTGCTGTTGTTCAGCAGTTTGGACGCCATCTTGACCAAATTCGATTCTTTCTTAACGCTCAACGGTCCAAGCCAGTCTTCAGATGGTTTCTCCCAACTGCTGCCCATTTCGGTCAACAATGCAGAGAGACACGATTCCACATCGCCAACCAACGGTGCAGCGATTTCCACGTTGCTATCCATTTCTCTGGGCTCAATATCGATCTGGACAAACTTGGTGGAATGGGCATCACCCCACTGCTTGCCCTTGCCATGCGACAACAGCCAGTTGAGGCGCGCGCCAACCATAATCACCACATCGGATTCTTTAAGCGCCATGGACCGGGCGGCAGCGGCTGATTGCTGATGATTATCAGGCAACAGGCCTTTTGCCATACTCATGGGAAGAAACGGCATGCCACTGGTTTCAACGAATTCACGAACCACTTCATCGGCCTGCGCATACGCCGCCCCCTTGCCAAGGATGATCAGCGGCTTCTTGGCCCCTTTCATCACTTCAATGGCGCGCGATACAGCACTTGGGGCCGGAATTTGGGCTGGTGCGGGATCAATGACTTTAACCAGAGATTTGGCCCCTTCGGCTTCATCCATGACTTGGCCAAGCAGGGCGCCCGGAATATCCAGATAAACACCGCCGGTACGGCCA
>Ga0233434_1003332_pt1 | contig 13153 bp, 17 predicted proteins | sample SI_122_August201_4_FD_182738 | JGI IMG/M metagenome (GOLD analysis project Ga0233434, IMG submission 182738) | Seawater microbial communities from Saanich Inlet, British Columbia, Canada - SI_122_August2016_120_MG | ecosystem: Environmental > Aquatic > Marine > Inlet | place: Canada: British... | reverse complement strand
AAACCTAATCAAAACAAACCAAACAAACCTAATCAAAACAAACCTAATCAAAACAAACCTAATCAAAACAAACCAAACAAACCTAATCAAAACAAACCTAATCAAAACAAACCTAATCAAAACAAATCTGTACCTGATAAAAAATAAATACTAACCATCAATTTTTGATAGGTGCATGTGTGCAATTTTCCATGTTGGCTGTTTTACTAGAACAAATGTTGCACGTCCAGTAACTATCATGTGTTCTCCAGTGAATGCTTTATTGTCTACTAACATTCCTTTTTGAATTAATTCCAAAGCTACTACTGCTGTATCTCCAAACAAACTAATTTTTGGGTTTTTTATTTCGTAGGTATAATCTGAAATACTTACAAATCTTAATTCTTCAAGTTCAATTGTTGTTTGATAATCTTTGAGATCATATGGGGGCAAATCGCTAAAACTAGAAAATCTGTGGTCATTGAGATGAATGTCTTTGAGTATCTCTAAATTTTTTGTCACTCCCGCCTGAAATAATGCTTCCACAACTTTGATTATTTCTTCGTTATCTTGCAAAATGACCAATTCCAAATATAGAAAATATTAGTTTAAGTCTTCTGTATATTTGTGGGTAAAAACTCGATTATTACTTTGAGAATCTTTATTAATTATTAATTGATTATTTTTTTTGATTTCAATGAGTACTACATTAACTGAACCCCTTGGCAAAGACTTGCAAGTAGTTCTATTGTAGTGTGCTCAAAATTTTAAAAGTATTAAAATTATGGAGAAAAATTTGATGAATAAAATGGAAACTATGACAGGTGCAAAGGCCTTGATGACTGCAATGGAAAAAGAAGGTGTTAAACAAGTATTTGGCTTACCTGGAGGTGCAAATCTTCCGATGTATGATGAATTTGCAAGATGTGACATTCGACATATTTTGACACGACATGAACAATCCGCAGCACATATGGCTGATGGTTTTGGAAGAGTAAGTAGAAAACCTGGCGTTTGTTTTGCAACATCCGGCCCTGGTGCTACTAACATCTTAACTGGTATTGCAACAGCACAAGCTGATTCTTCTCCAATGATTGCAGTTACTGGACAAGTACCTGTAGCAATGATTGGAAAAGATGCATTTCAAGAAAGTGATATTATTGGAATGGCAAACCCTGTTGTAAAATATGCGTATCAACCAAGAACTGCAGCTGAAATCCCAGAAGTTGTAAGAAAAGGATTTTTTATTGCAGAAACTGGTAGACCTGGACCTGTTCTTATTGATATTCCAAAAGATGTTCAAACAAATGAAGCGGAAATGATTTTCCCTGACGAGTTTAAGATTAGAGGTTATCATCCATGGACTGATCCTGATATTATTGCATGTGAAAAAGCAATTGACATGTTACTTAATGCAGAAAAACCAATCATCTTAGCTGGTGGCGGAACAATTATCTCATCAGCGTTTGCTGAATTACAATCTATTGCTGAAACACTCATGCTTCCAGTAGTTACCACTTTCAAAGGCAAAGGGGCATTTCCTGAAAATCATCCTTTAGCATTAGGTCCAATTGGGATGCATGGTCATGCTGAGGCAAATAAAATGATGGCAGAAGCTGATTGTGTGTTAGCAATAGGTACTAGATTTTCTGATAGATCAGTTGGAAATGTTGAGGCTTTTGAAAAAAGATTAAAAATTATTCATATGGATGTTGATCCTGCAGAGATTGGAAAAAACCAAACTGCACAAATCGCAGTAATTGGAGATGTGCGTGTAAATCTTAGAGTTATGGTAAAATTACTATTGCAAAAGGCAATCAAGAAAAATGAAGAGAGTACTTGGATTAAACATGTTAAAGAAACAAAAGCATACTGGAAAGAAAATTTGAAACTTCATCCAGGTGAAATGGGTGCTGCAAAAATTTTACGTAAACTTCGAGAATTATTGCCAAAAGAATCTATTATTACCACTGAAGTGGGACAACATCAAATGTGGGCATCATTATTTTATGATGTAATACAACCTGGTACTTTTTTTAGTTCTACCGGACTTGGTACTATGGGATGGGGATTCCCTGCAGCAATTGGTGCCAAAGTAGCAAGACCTGATGTACCTGTCGTAGATATTGCAGGAGATGGCAGCTTTGCAATGACTGAAAACTCTCTTGCCACTGCAGTATTGGAAGATATTCCAGTAATTGTTTTTGTTTTAAATAATTCTATATTGGGTATGGTTGCTCAATGGCAAAGAACTTTCTATGATAGACGAATGATTGGTGTAGAACAACAACACTGCCCTGACTATGTAAAATTAGCTGAATCTTATGGAGCTCAAGGACTTAGAGCACAATCAATGGATGAACTTGACAAGGCAATCAAAACTGCCTTAAGCAGTGATGTTGCAACTGTAATTGACATTCCAATTGATCCTGAAGAAGATGTATTGCCATTTGTTGCACCCGGAACTTCGCTTGCGGATATGATTTTACCATCGTAGTGAATGATCATGTGGGCAATTCTTTCTCTTTTAGTTGAAAATAAACCTGGAATCTTGTTTAAGGTAACTCATCTTTTCAGAGCTAGAAATTTCAATATTGATAGTATTTCTGTAGGTGTAACTGAAAATCCCGATTATTCTAGAATGACAATCACCACCTATGGTGATGATAAACAAGTAGCACAAATAGTAAAACAACTCGATAAAATGATTGACACTATTGATGTTCAACGTTTAGATGAGCACAAATCTGTATATCGTGAACTTAGTCTTTTTAAGATTAAACTAAGTAATGCAAGTGATAGTATGGAAATTAACAAATTAGCAAATGCATACGGAGGCAAAGTACATGATGTGAAAAAGGATTCTATAATGGTAGAGTTAACTGCAACTCCTGATCAAACTAATGCATTTGAAGAATTAGCAAAACCATTTGGAATTATTGATGTTGCACGAACTGGTGTTACTGCTTTGCAGAGGGGCGGAGCATGAAAATCAGAATATTTGATACAACATTAAGAGATGGAGAGCAAACCATTGGGGTTTCGTTATCACCAGATCAAAAATTAGCAATTGCAAAAAAACTTGATGAATTGGGTGTAGATGCAATAGAAGCTGGGTTTCCAGTTATTTCTGATGGTGAATTAAAAGCTGTCAAGATGATTACTAGTGAAGGATTATCTTGTGAGATTGCAGGATTGACTAGAACTATCAAAAAAGATATTGATGCTGCAGTTGATGCTGGATTAAATTACATTCACACATTCATTGCAACTTCTGATATCCATTTAGAGCATAAACTCCAAATGACGCGAGATCAAGCACTTGAAAAAGCAATTGAAGCAGTAGAGTATGGTAAATCACGTGGTCTTCAAGTAGAATTCTCAGCTGAAGACGCTTCCCGAACTGATAGAGCATTTTTGAAAAAAGTATTTGGCGAAGTCGCAAAAGCCGGAGCTGATAGAGTTAATATTCCTGATACTGTTGGATATTCTACTCCTGAATACATGGCTGAAATCACAAAAGACACCGTAGAAGCTACACAACTTCCAGTAAGTGTTCATTGCCATAATGATTTTGGATTAGCAGTTGCAAATGCGTTATCTGGAATTCATGCAGGAGCAACATGTGCCCATGTTACAATTAATGGAATTGGAGAACGTGCGGGAAATGCATCATTAGAGGAATTCTCAATGGCATTGAAATGTTTGCCATATGAACAAAAGTATGAGACTAACATCAAGTCTGAATTAATTTATGAAGCATCTCGATTCATCTCAAAGACGGTTGGAATTATTGTTCAACCAAATAAGGCAATTGTTGGTGCCAATGCATTTGGTCACGAATCTGGAATCCACACACATGGTGTGTTGAGTAATCCGCTTACATACGAGCCAATCAGTCCTGAGTTAGTTGGAAGAAAGAGATGGCTTCAAGTTGGAAAACATGCCGGAATTCATGGAATGAATGCGATGTTATCTGAATATGGAGTAAAACCAACTGAAGAACAATCAAAACAGATTTTGGATAAAGTCAAAGTAATAGGTGATCAAGGGAAACAACTCACTGATGTAGAATTGCTCTCTATTGCAAGTGATGTCATGGGAGAAAAAGATCTTAAAAAAATTGTTCAGTTAACTGGATTTTCAGTATCAACTGGAATAGGAACCATGCCTTACGCATTTGTAAAATTAAACGTAAATGGTCAGGATCATATTGGAACTGATTATGGAGTGGGACCAGTAGATGCTGCCCTTAATGCAATTCAAAAGATTACAGGAAAACTTTCAGAAATTAGAATCAAAGATTATGGATTAGCTTCAATTTCTGGTGGTGCTAGTGCATTATGCGAAGTCACAGTAAAAGTTGAAGATGCATTAGGAAACAAGGTTTCTGCAAAATCCGTTGGTGAGGATATTGTCACTACTTCTGTAAAGGCAGTGATTGACGCCATTAATAGAATTATGCTCAAAAAGATGGTTAACGAAAAACAGGTTAATTAATTTTAAAGAGATTTAATCCCTCTTTCACCTGTAGTCAAGTCTACTGCTTCTTCAATATTTGTAACAAACACTTTTCCAAATGCTTCTATCTCTTGACCTTGAACTGCACCTAATACTGCATCAATTACAGAATCAGTTTGCTCATCATTGACTATGGTGTAGATTAAATTTCTCACATTGAAATCTGCTACAAATTTTGCTGATCCCCTTAATCCTCTAACTACTGGAACTGCATTTTTTCCTCTTCCTCTAACCTGTGTTACAGTTAATCCACCAACACCTACTTTTGTTAGAGCATCTAAAATTGGTCTCATAAATTCAGTTTTTGTGTGAATTTCAACACGTTTCATGAATTTTCCGAATTTGATTTGTATAAATAGATTATTTGTTTCATGCCTTGGATTCTATATGCAAACTAATGGTTTAAAATCGGCATGTCATAAATTCCATCATGTATAAAATCTCATTAATTACTGGTGATGGAATAGGTCCTGAATTATCCGAATCTGCAATCTCTGTATTAAATACAATTAATGATAAATTTGATTTAAAATTTGAAATTACAAAATTATCCGCTGGGGATAAAGCTCTTGAACAAACAGGAAAGGCACTTCCTGATGAAACCGTTGATGCGATTAAACAATCTGATGCGTGTCTAAAAGCACCTGTTGGTGAGAGTGCAGCTGATGTGATAGTAGTGTTAAGACGAATGCTTGATCTTTATGCCAATATTCGACCTGCAAAATCTTATCCACATATGCCTGCATTACGTGATGATATCGATATGGTGATTGTTAGAGAAAATACGGAAGATCTTTACACTGGAAAAGAGTTCAGCTTGGGAAACGCAGCAGTAGCTTTGAGAATAATTTCCGAGAAAGCATCTAAAAGAATTGCCAAGTATGCATTTGAAACTGCAAAGCAACGTGATTCTATGAAAAAAGTAACTTGTGTTCATAAATCAAATGTGATGCGAGTTACTGATGGATTATTTGCAAAAGCATGTACTGATGTTTCTAAAGATTACCCTGATATTACATTTGAAGAAATGTATGTTGATGCATGTGCTATGAATTTAATTCGTCAACCAGAACAATTTGATGTTGTAGTTACAACCAATTTATTTGGTGATATTTTATCTGATGAATCATCTCAAGTAGTTGGAGGATTGGGAATGGCACCTGCTGCTAATATTGGTGATGATTTTGCATTGTTTGAACCCGTTCATGGAGCTGCATTTGATATTGCAGGACAAAATATTGCAAACCCTTCTTCTTTCTTACTCTCTATCAAAATGATGCTTGATTGGCTTGGCGCAAAACACAATGATTCAAAATGTTTTGAAGTTGCAGAGAAATTAGAATCTACGATATTTGATTTGGTAAAATCAGGTGTTAAAACCAAAGACATTGGAGGGGATAAAACTACTTTGGAGTTTACAAAACACATTACAGATAATCTCTAAAAATGGTATCCCCCTGTTTTACTCACCAAAACATGCTGTATTGTCGTAAAGCTTTTTGATTAAAGATCATTTGTAAAATCATGTATGCAATTTGGTTTCTATTTGAAAAAAGTGATGATGAATACATTTCACAAATAATTTCCAAACTATCAAATCAATACGGATCTCCAATTTTTACGCCTCATGTAACTGCATATGGTTTGGTTGACGCTGAACTTGAAACAATAGACAAGATAGTTTCTGAGAGTATCGACAGCATAAAATCATTTGATATTGAAAAAAACAATATTTCATTTTCAGACGATTTCTGGAAGACTTTGTTTATTGATTTTAATTCAAATGCAAGTATGCTGAAAATTAACACCCATTTGACAAAACATCTATCAAAATTTAGCAAGTATGAATTCAAACCTCATGCAAGCTTGATTTACAAAGAAATGAATGATGTGGAGAAGCAAAAATTATCAGATAGCCTTGAGATAAAAAATAGTTTTAAAATATCTGGAATTGCAATTCAGGAATTTTTTGAATGTATTGAGGAATGGAAAATCGTACGAGAATATTCATTAGGTTGATTTTGATACAAAAAGAAAAAAGAAATCATTACAACGTAAAATTATTGAGAGGTTATGGAGTATCTATCTCTCTGAAAAATTCTAAAATCATTTTAAAAAATGGTTCTCATGATGTTACAGGAGAGCAAGAAAGAGAAGAATGGTTTGTTAATCAAATGCCCTATTCTAAAATTGTAATTTCAGGAAAAGGATATGTCTCCACAGAAGCAATGTCTATTCTATCTGAGAACAATAGACATGTCATTTTGATGGACACATATGGTAACCCTGTAACGTTTTTGGAACCAGTAAGGAGTTCACTTACTGCTACAAAGTATCGAATGGGTCAGTATGATACGTTTCGAGATAAAACAAAATGTGAATACCTTGCAAAACAAATTGTAAAGGCAAAAATTGATTCTCAAATCAGATTTTTGGAATCAACTCAAAAAGAAGAATTATTTCAAGGACTTTCCAAATTAAAACAATACCGAAAACAATTAGATCACTCCACCCCAAAACAAATCGAGGCAGTATCAAGTAGAATCTACTTTAGAGAATATTCCAAACTAATCGATGAACGGTTCCAATTCTCTAAAAGAAATTCATTTCAAATTGCAAAAAACAATGCAACTGATGTGATTAATGCACTACTGAACTATGGATATGCTGTTCTATCTGGGGAGATTTCAAAATTTGTAAACGGTGTAGGTCTTGATGCATACTATGGATTTTATCATCATAACCATACGAGTTTTCAATCTCTAGTGTACGATATCATAGAACCATTTCGATGGTTGGTAGAATGTGCAGTATGGCAAATACTTCTGGAGGCGTGATAATCTTGGGTTTAAAGGAAGAAAAAGATTCGATTCATAAAAAAATTACAGGTTTTTCAAAAGTAGGGTTTCGAAAAGGAAAAGAAGATGAAATTGGATTGTCAATAGGAGAAAATGTGTTTTCTATCTCCCCCGTACCCACATATGATATTCAACACATTCCAGACGGAGAACTATTCTACAGTATTCTAAAAATCAAAAATGAAACATCAAAAAAACCATTTTTCATCAAAAACAAGGGTCAATGCTATGTCCGAATAGATAATTCATCAAAACCTGCACCTAGAAGTACCATCATGAATTTATTTGGTATGTCCCTAGAGCAGAAAAAGAATTTACAAAGTTTACGCTCTGCTTGTGGATTGGCAAAAGAATCCATCATACATATAATACGAGATATTTATTCTGCACAACCTGATTCAACAATGAAAATACCTTATGTTGATCTTAATTATTTACGTAATACAATAATTTCTTGTGATTGGTTTTTGAAAGAAAATAATTTCTGGGGCGAACATACTAGTCAAAGTGGATATAGTCATGGAATTAATTCTGTATTACATCAACTTGATTTAATGAATACATACATCTCATCATTTAATGATTCACATAGTCTTGCAGAAAGAGATAGTTTGAAAGGCCAATTGTCATCTTATTCTCACGGTAGTTCTTTTGAAAATGGTGTTAAAGAAAATTTTGATAAAATAATCAAAATGGTGGATGAATTTTTTGAAAAACAAAAATAAATTATAATTTATTGATTCATCATGTAAGATATTGTAAAAAACATAATGGTTACAAATAATTCTAAATCAAATTACAAGTCAAATTCTAAATAAACAAAATTCTCTTAAGCTTTACGACAATACAGCATGTTTTGGTGAGTAAAACAGGGGGATACCATTTTTACAGATAATCTCTAAAAATCACATCTTTTATTTTTGAGCCTATCTTTTCATAATCCTTTATTATCTAGATAATTACAAATCCAAGAATCATGGTTTCAGAAAATTACGACGAGGAAGGTTTACTCAAAGTCATAAAAGCTTTTGAGCTATCTGAAAAAATTACAAAACTTACTTGGAATTGGGATAATTATTCAGATTCTATTATACAAGCACATGAATTAATGAGTCAAGGACAAAAACTTTTTGTGGAAATCTCTGAATATGAACAAAGAATGGGTTCTAATCTTAGTATGTATCAGAAAAATAAAATCGATGAATCTGTAGAAGATTTAGGTAAGTTGATCCCTTACATGAAAAATAAGATCAAACCCTCTGAAATTTTAGAAAAAATCGATTAGTCTTTTCATATGTGTGGGTGTTTTTGATTATGTCTTTTTTTCAAAAATTACCAATTTTTATTAATCGCAAATTTTACACTATTGTAAATGGTTGATTGTTGTATTTGTAAAAATGCTCCGGGAACTTTAAAAATAACTGATGGGAATCCTGCATACAAAGGAAAGCCAATTTGTAAAGAATGTCAGGGTTATCGTAAACTTTTGAAAGAAACAAAATAGATTATTCTGATTTTGGTTTGTTCTTTTTTACCCATTCTTCATACATCTTGATTAATTCATCCACATCTTTTCCATCTTCTGAATATGTGACGATTACTCCAAATGTTCCTTTTTTATCATGACCGCGTGCAAAATACCCCCAAAAGGAATCTGGTAGTTTTTGAAAGCTGTTTGAATCATGAGATACGCCAATCAAATTATTGCCAATCACTTCTACAACTTTTTTTGCATCTTCTTGTTCAATCATGGTCTTAATCTATCTGGATCTCTTGGATATAGAACTACTTCACGTACATTATCTATCCCAATGAGTGTGGTCATCAACCTGTCTAGTCCCATGCCCCAGCCTGAATGAGGAGGCATTCCCCAATCAAATGTTTTAAGATGATCAGTAAATTGTGAAGGATCTAAACCCTGTTCTTTTAGTCTCGATTTTAACAACTCTGAATCATGAAGTCTAGTTCCACCTGATGATAATTCCAAATATCCAAATTGTAAATCAAATGAACGTGATAAAGTTGCATCTTCATCTTTTTCTCTAATGTAAAATGGTTTTAGTTTCATTGGCCAATCAGTTAAAAAGAAAAATCCTGGGTGATTATTTCCAATAATTCTGAGATGTGCATCCATCAAATCATCCCCAAATTCTACTTTTTCACCTTCTTTTTTCAATTCTTCAATGCATTGATTGTAGGTAATTCTTTCAAATGGTGATGTTGGAATCTCTATTGTATACTCAATCATCTCTTGTTCTTTTTTACAATTTTCAGATGCAAATTTGTAAACTTCCATCACTAGTGATTCCAAAACATCCATGACATCAGTATAGTCCATAAATGCTGCTTCTATGTCGATGCTGGTAAATTCTGTCAAATGCCTTCCTGTGTGAGAATTCTCTGCTCTGTAAAAGTTTGAAATTTCAAATACTCTTTCTAATCCAATTGTCATTTGTTCTTTGTATAGTTGTGGACTTTGAGCAAGATATGCTGTTTCTCCAAAATAATCCAACGAAAAAAGATCTGCACCGCCTTCACTTGCACTACCAATAATTTTTGGTGTTGTAATTTCAATGAATTTTTTTTCTGCAAGTGTTTTACGTAATGACTGTAATACATGATGTCTTAATTTAAAAATCGAGGCTGTTTTTTGATTTCTCATATCTAATGCACGATGATTTAATCTTGTATCGATATTACTTTCTAGCCTACCAATTGGGTCTACTGGTAATGGGTGGACTGCTCTTCCTAGCACTTCTATTTCTTCGGCTTTAACCTCAAAAGAAAAATCTCTTGCTTTTGTTTCTTGAACTATCCCCTTTACACTTACAACACTTTGACGATTAATTTCCCCAAGATTATCATTTAATTCTCCTTTGACAATTACTTGGGAAATTCCTGATACGTCACGTAAAGTGATAAATGACATCTTTCCTAGTTTCCTGAGATCTTCAATCCATCCTCCTAACACTACTTGCTTTCCAATTAATTCAGTTGTCAGTTCTGCAATGTCATGAGTTTTAACGAAAACCATATTTTTCACTTATCTTTTATCCTCAAATTCTATCTCAATGTCAAGGTTTCGGGCATTTTTTACAATTTCTATTACTTTTTCAGTATCTATTGGAAATCTTCTAGTCCATTTGCCTAAAACTATGGCTTTTGTTTTTTGAACTCCTCCTGGTGCCCAAACTAAATTAATTGATAAAATCTTGGTGGGAAAAAACAAATCCTCTATGAATTTTTTGTCTGTTTCATCTGCCTCTACTAACCAAATTTTACCTTTGAATTGGTCTTGAAGCAGTCTGTAGATGGTACGACTTTGCCTGATTGTCCTGATGTCATTTTTATCTAATGATAAAATAAAATTTCCTTCAAATTCCTTACAAGAGTACAAACTAAAATTTTCAATCTCTTTGTTTGATTTTGCAATTTTTGCAAGAATGATTGAAGCATCCACATCTGACTGTGAAAGTATGCCTGCATCTACTTTTCTTTCACATTGAGGACAAAGAACCATGTTTTTTGCATCAAAACCACAAATTGGAAGTTTCATTTAAATCGACTTTTATCGTTCTGATAATGTTGTTTATATCCCTTGGTGCAAAATAAAAATTCTAGTTTGGATCTAAAAAGATATGGTGTTTCTAAAAGTTAAAGGATTATCTTCCAGGTATTCCTCATCAAAAGGCCCAGTTTATGCTGTTGATGATGTTGATTTTTCATTAGAAGATAAAGAATCCATTGGAATTGCAGGTGAAAGTGCATGTGGAAAAAGCACTTTGGGTTTGTCTCTTATACGAATGCTTTCTGGTGGAAAAACAGAAGGTATAGTTTCATTCGAAGGTGATTCCCTTTTAGATGTAAGTGAGACTGAGTTTGATGAAAAATTTCGATGGAAAAAAATCTCCATGATTTTTCAAGGTGCTATGAATTCATTAGATCCTGTTTTTACAATTAATGATCAGTTTGTTGAAATTTTAAAACAACATAACTTTGATGGTGATTCTACACAAGTAATTCTTGATGCAATAAATTCAGTTAGTTTGGATGAACATATTTTGAAAAAATATCCTCATGAGCTAAGTGGAGGTATGAAACAAAGAGTAATTATTGCAATGGCGTTACTTTTAAAACCTAAATTTGTAATCGCTGATGAACCTACAACTGCACTTGATGTTTTAATTCAAGCTCAAATTGTAAATTTATTAAAAATTCTCAAAAAAGGCGGTATGTCTTTTATGCTAATTACGCACGATTTAGCAGTGTTATCTGAAATTGCAGATAAAATTGGTATCATGTATGGTGGACAAATGGTGGAACTTGGTTCTTCTAAAGAAATTTACAAAAATCCAAAACACCCTTACACGCAAGGCCTCTTGGAATCTATTCCGACGCTAAATGGTGGCAACCCAAAATACATCAAAGGTATTCCTCCTAGTTTACTTGATGCACCAACACAATGTCGATTTATAGACCGATGTCCTTTAGTTATTGAAAAATGTAAACAACTCCCACCAAAATTTAAAACTGACACTGGATATGTTAGATGCTGGCTTTATGAAGATAAAGAATAATTTTATTTTGAATTAAGATATTCTTTGTCTATCTTTTTTAAATAAATTTCTTGAATTTGTGTAATTTCTCTTTGCGTATTGTTTTTACAAATCATTTTTGCATATTTTACTACATCTGGATTCTGTTGACTTTTTTCAAATACTTCTATTTTTTTAAATGATTCTTGCTCAAATCTCATCACCTCTTTGAGTTCTTTGCTTATTTCCTCTACGCTCATTTTTTCATAATCTTTTGAATTTGACTCTCTAAAACTAACCTCTTTGATTAATTTTGTAATCTCATCTGATTCTTGCATATTTTTAATATTACAAAGATGTACAAATAAGTTATTTTTGATTTTGCTTTTTATGTTCTAAAATATGTTTTAATCCGTCTGTCATACTAAGTGAGTCTAAATCAATTTCACAATAAGGGCACTTCAATTCAATGATTAAGAATGTTTTTTAACAATTGGTAGACATGAATCAATAATTCTTAGCATTTCAGATCTAATTACTTTTTTGTCAATTGATACCCATACTCTTGATTTTTTGATTGAAAAAGAAATTGTTTGAATTTTGCTTCTTTCTTCCCATGCAAATTCTACCTCTCCTAGACTTTTATCAAAAAATCCTTCGAGATCTGTTTTCATAGCAATATGTGAAAATTGAAATTGTGTATTTTGCTCGTTTAAAAGAGGCACCAATTCTGCCCTTCTCTTGTAGGCTAATAATTCACCATTCTCACTAATTACACCTGCAAATCTGATATATGGGCTTATGCCTGCAATAGAATCACAAATTTGTTCACAGTCTTTTTTATCCATTTGAATAATCTGTAAAAAGATGATATTTTAATGATTGTTGTATTGGCGTAATCTAGTTTTAATTAAATACGGCCTGAAAATAGTTTGAATTGTGGACTTTGTTGATCTATTTCCGTTTGCTCCGGAAGTAGGATACCTGAGTTTAGCTTTGGTTAATTTTTTTGGTTCTCTTATACCCTTTGTTCCTCTACCTGGATTTTTGTTACTTGCTACAATGTCTGTGGGTGATCACTTTGATCTACATGTTTTAGCATTATTGTCTGCATTTACTGCAACTATTGCAAAGCAAATAATTTTCTATGTGAGTTATGGTGGTCGAAAAATCATTAATGAAAAAACCCGAAAGAGAATGCGACCATTTGAACGATTAGTTAAAAAATATGGTGCAGCTGCTGCATTTTTTGCTGCAGCT
>Ga0233434_1003327_pt1 | contig 13160 bp, 12 predicted proteins | sample SI_122_August201_4_FD_182738 | JGI IMG/M metagenome (GOLD analysis project Ga0233434, IMG submission 182738) | Seawater microbial communities from Saanich Inlet, British Columbia, Canada - SI_122_August2016_120_MG | ecosystem: Environmental > Aquatic > Marine > Inlet | place: Canada: British... | reverse complement strand
TTTTTTCCCAATTTCAATTTATTATCATTTCCTTCTAAAATTTTTAAAAAATCTGTTTCAACAAAACCAGGTTCAACTGTACTTTCAATGATAATTAATTTTCCATCAAATATTTCATCATGAAGTTTTTTAGCAACAGAAAGTAATGCAGAGTAATCAGGAATATTTTGATCATCCATAGGGGTAGGAAGGGATAAAACAATTACATCGCTAGAATTTACACCTTCACTAAAATTAGTAGTAGCCCTAAATTTTTTTTCATTAATAACTTTATCAAATATTACATCATATCCTGGTTCATCTTTAAGTGGAAATATTTTTGAATTAATCATGTCAACTAATTTTAAATTAATGTCAACACCAATTGTAGACATTCCTGAATTTGCAAATGATAAAGCAGTAGGTAATCCAATTCTACCAATTCCAATTACACAAACAGAAATACTACTTGATTGGATTGATTGAATTAGTTCATGTTCGTTTAATTCTATAATTTTTGATTTATTTTGCATTATTCCTTACATATACAACAAAATTAAGCTTCTTAATATTCTTGTTTTAATTAATCAAAACTTAAACAGAGATTGTTTTTATTAAAAATATTATGAAATATGTAGTTACTGGAGGTGCAGGTTTTGTTGGAAGTCATTTGGTTAAATTACTAGTAAAAGAAGGTCATGTAGTTACAGTAATTGATAATCTACATACAGGTAAAAAAGAAAATTTAGAATCAGTTATTCAACAAATTACATTTAAGAAAATAGATATAAGAAGTTATGAGGAATTAGGAAAAATTATGAATAATATTGATGGGGTTTTTCATCAAGCAGCATTAACAGTTGTACAAGATTCATTTGAAAATCCACAAGAATATTATGATGTGAATGTAGGTGGAACAGAAAATATTTTTAAATTAGCACAAAAAAATAATTTTAAAGTTGTATATGCTAGTAGTTCAAGTGTATATGGTCATCAAGAAAAAGTTCCAATTGCAGAAAATGCAATAAGAAATCCAATTAATCCTTATGGTCAAACAAAACTAGATGATGAATATCTTGTTGAAAAATATTCAAAACTTGGAGTAAAAATAATTGGATTAAGATATTTTAATATTTTTGGTGAGGGCCAAACACTCGAGTATGCAGGAGTAATTACAAAATTTTTAGATAAAATTAAGCAATCTCAATCTCCTATAATTTTTGGTGATGGTTCACAAATTAGAGATTTTGTTTATGTTGGTGATATAGTTATGGCAAATTTTTTGGCAATGAAAAGTGAAATAAATAACTTACTGGTTAACATAGGAAGTGGAGAACCATTGACAATATTAGAGTTAGCAAAAATATTTTTAAAAACTTCAAATTTAGAATTAAAACCAATATTTAAAAATGCTCTTGAGGGCGATATTAAAAAAAGTCAAGCAAATATAGAATTGGCAATGTCTTCATTTAACTGGAAACCAAAGAAGATGTTAAATGAATGGTTAATAGAAACATTAAAGAAATGAAAATACTAATTGGTGCATCAAGTTCAAAAATTTTTCATCTTAATGAATTTGCTAAAGAATTAATTAATCTTGGAATTGAAACAAAAGTAGTTTTTGATGCAGATTTTTCTGATGGATTCCCTAGTAGAAAAATTAAATATTGGATAAAACCAAAAAATGGATTTAAAAAATTAGTAAAAGAATTCAAACCAGATATTATTTTAATAGATAGACAAAGACATTTTGGATTAGATGCAATTAAGGAGAAAATTCCATTGATTATTCATTTAAGAGGGGATTATTGGAAAGAAATGAAAACAGCTCGTGAAACAATTTATAAATCATTTCCAAAAAAAATAGCACTAAATGCATGGAAAAAAATTGGCAATCACTGTTTTAAAAATGCAGAAATAATAGTTCCTATTTGTAATCATTTAAACAAAATAACAAAGCAAAAAATTCCAAATAAAAAAACATTTGTTATGCATCAAGGAATAGATCCATCAAAATGGTATAATGTTAAAGGTATGAAACTAGAACATCCTTGTGTAGGATTACTCCAAGGTGCAGTAATTTGGGATAAAACAAAAGAATTACTAATTTTAGAAAATGTACTTAAAAAACTACCAAATGTCAAATTTTATTGGGTAGGAGATGGACCATTTAGAAAAGAAATCATAATCAAATTAAAAAAATATAAAAATTTTGAATGGTTAGGACCATTAGAATATCCAAATAAAGTTAGAGAATATTTATCTGAAATTGATATTTATGCACTAATTTCAGGATTAGACATGTCACCATTAACGCTACTTGAAGCTCAATTAATGAAAAAACCTGTAATTGCGACAAATGTGGGAGGAATTCCAGAATTACTAGTGGATAAAAAAACAGGGTTCTTAATAGAAAAAGGAAATTCAGAAGAATTAATTAAAAAAATTGAAGAAATTTTGAATGATCCAAAAAAAATTGAAGAAATGGGAATTCAAGGAAGAAAATTTGTGGAAGAAAATTTTAGTTGGAAAATTATTACTCAAAAATTTATTGATAATTTAAAAATAATATTAGGCAAATAAAAAATTTATTTTTGACCAGTTACACTTATTCCACTTTCAATTTCTTTAAAAGTTGTAATTTTTAAATTGGATTCTTTAAACCAAGTTTTTACTTCTTTAGGAGTATGTCTAAATGCAAATTTTGGGGAATACCAATCAAAATTCACACCAACACTTCTTTCAAAATTATCAGATTCATCCCAAAAACATTTTAAAAAATGCCAATAGATGAATCGTTGTACATCATATTCGCCAGCTTTAACACCTAGTAGGGGAATGTCACGAGGAATTTTGATTTTCTTTTTTAATTGTGAAAGACTTTTTCCCAAATATGCCATATCTTTAGAAAATTCAGTACATTCTTCAACAGACATTTTTACAGTTTTATTACGAATATAATCATCTACATATTCTCTTACAGGTGCTTTTTTGTTGTAAACATAAATAGAAATATGACCTAATTTTGTCAAAAATTTTACTAAATATTTGAAAGAGGTTCCAGTATTTTTTGTGTGATGAAGAACTTGATCTGAATAAATATAATCAAAAAAGCTTTTTTTAAAAGGTAATTGACGAAGATCAGCTTGAAGGAAATGAACATTAGATAATTTACCATATTTTTTATATGCAAAATCTACACTGTCACTGGCATCTAAAGCAAATACTTGTGCGTCTTTATTTGTAGAAAGGAATTTTGCACTATTTCCAATTCCTGTTCCTGCATCAAGTATAGTAGTTTTTGAATTTAGAAATTTATTAAAATTTTCTACAGTTTTCCAACCATATCTATCTAAAAACCATTTTCTTTGAAAATCAACCCAATCTTTTTCTTGGTGATTTTTATGATGTTTTTGCCATTTAGAACTAAAAGCAGCCTCTGTTTTTACAAAATCTTTTGTTTTATCAACAACAAATCTAGGAATTCCACCGGTAATTTTGAAATTATCTTTACAATGATCACAAATTATTAATCCTTCAATAATCTCTTCACGGATTTTTTTCTTTATTTTTACATTAATTGAATGTCTACAAGTTGGACAAACTAAAAAATCAATTAATTTTTGCTTCAATAAAATAAATTTTAAAATCGGGAATAAAAACTATCTAATTTTACTGAACTTAATCTTTAATTTTGTACTATTTTTACGAGTGATTGGATAAATTTGTATAAAATTTAATATATTTAGGCAATAATGTTTCCCAAGTAAAATACTCCAAAATAAAATTATGAGCATTTTGTTTTAAAATTTCTTGAAGTTCAGGATTGTCTAGTAAATCATTTATTGCAATTTTTAATTTTTCTGGATTTTGACTTGGAACAAGTATTCCAGTTTTATTATGTTCAACAATTTCTGGAATTCCGCCTACATTTGTTGCAATTACTGGAACTTTAAGATAAAATGCTTCTTTAATTACTTGTGGAAGACTTTCATGTCTAGACGGTACAACAAGTAATTTAGATTGTTGTAATATTTTCATAGTTTCAACCCAATCAGTATTTGTACAGTAAATAACTTTAGAATTAATTGATGATTCAATTGATTTAAGAATATCAATTCCTTTTTCATAACTATCTCTACCAATAAACACAATTTGATTTTTTAAGTTAGATTTAGGAATATTGATAAATTTTTTAACATCTAAAGGTGCTGGAAGATATTCAACGTTTAAACCAAATTTTTCATAATATGTTTTTTGAACAAATTTTGAATCTGTTGATAAAATATCGGCATTCTTAATAGCACTTTTTTCAACAATTTTACCTAATTTACCAATAAATTTAGAATGAATTACCTCTACTTGTTCACTATACATTCCATGAATTGATAAAATTTTTTTTTTTGCGTCAATATTTTTCATAATAATTCCAGAAGGGACATTCCAAGCATGGACTAAATCGTATGATTTTTTATTAATTATGGTTTGAATTTTTCCAAAAATTGTGAACGATGGATTTTTTAAATTTTTAATAGGAATATGTGGAACATGCATTAATTCAACATCATAACCTACATCTTTTAATTTCTGAGCAACTCTATATGCATGACCACCTATCCCCCCAGAATAGCGCGGAGCAATAAACAATATTTTCATATTAATCATTAAAAATAGCGGGAATTTAATTTTTTAACATAGACTACTTACATATATAATTCTATCAAAAAAACAGCTACAGCTACATTATTTTCATGACTAATTGAAGAAATTGACGAATAATTAATTTCATTTTTTAATTTTACTTGAGGAACGTTATCTTTATGAAAAGTTTCAATATCTAAAAGAGATATTTTTTTATTAATTGCTTTGATAACAGCTTCTTTTAATGCAAATTTTCCAGCAAAATGAGTATAAGGATCTTTAAATTTTATACAATAACTAATTTCATCATTAGTAAAAATTTTACTGTAAAATTCTTTATTTTTAGAATATAATTTTGATGAAAATCTATCAACATTTACAATATCAATACCAATACTAAACTTTTCTATCAATAAATAAAAAGAGATATAGAATTATTTATACTCCACCAATAATGATGAACAGAATGGAAATAGAAAATAAAATAAAAGAAATATTTTTTGATGTTTTTTCAAATCTAAATGATGAAAATTTTGATTGGAATGCAAAACAGGAAGATTACTTAAATTGGGATTCTTTTGCACATTTAGAATTAATGACATCAACTGAAACAAAATTTAATATTAAAATTTCACCAGAAGACACTCTTTCAATTAGAACTGCTTTAGATCTATCAAACTTAGTTGAATCACGCATATGACAACTATTGTAGATTATTTAGAAAAACATAGACAGGATTTTCCTGAAAAAGTCTTTGTACAAATTGACTCTCAAAAGTGGACTTTTAAAAACATATACAATAAAGTAAATAAAATAAATTTAATTTTAAATCAATTTCCAACAAACTCAGTTATATCAATAATGTTTGATAATTCTATTGAATTTATAATATCATATTTAGGAATAATTAAAGCTGGTAAAATAGTTCATATAATTTCGCCATCAATTAGTAAAAAAAATTTTTTGGAACAAATCAAATCTTGTAATCCAAAAATAATTTTAACCTTAAAAAAATTTATTGGTGAATTTGAAACTATTCAAAATAAAATAAAATTAGTTGATTTTTATGAATTTGAAAGTGAAAATATTAGTAAGAAAAAAAGTGAAATTTCAGATATTTCATCTTTAATGTATACTTCAGGCACAACATCATCACCAAAAGGCGTTCCAATTAAACATGAAAATACAATATTCACTACAAAAAATATCGTAAATGTTTTAAAATATACTAATTCAGATATTGATGTAATTCCTTTGTCTTTATCACATTCATTTGGATTAGGTTGTTTACATACATCATTATTTGTTGGTTCCACATTAAATTTACATAAAAATACAATGAATATTTTAGAAATTCTTAATTCAATCAAAAAAAATAATGCAACTACATTTGCTGCAGTTCCTGCAACATTAACATTACTTGTAAATAGTTTTCCAGAAAAATTTGTTGAAAAATGTAATGGATTAAGATTAATAATTACAAATAGTACAAAAATTCCTAAAGATACAATTAATAAAATTTTAAATTTATTACCCAATACAAAATTCGCAACATATTATGGATTAACTGAAGCATCAAGATCAACATTTATGATTTTTAATGAAAACAGAAAAAAAGAAGAATCAGTTGGTAAACATGCACCAAATGTACAAATAAAAATTGTAAAAGAAAAAAATCAAATAAAAGAAGGAGAAATATTAGTTAGAGGTAAAAATGTAATAGATAATTATTGGAATTCACAATTTACTGAAAAATTTACAAATAATTGGTTAAAAACAGGGGATTTAGGTTATCTAGATAAAGAGGGATTTTTGTATCTAACAGGACGTAAGGATTACGTCATTAATGTTGGTGGTGAAAAAGTTAATCCAGAAGAAATTGAGAAAATTGTAAAAATATTAGATCCTATTGAAGAAGCAGTTGCAATCGGTATTGAACATCAAATATTTGGAAAAGTAATAAAATTACTAGTAAAAAAATACGAAGGATCAGAAATAGATATATCAACAATAATTAGTCATTGCAAACAAAATTTAGAAAGATTCAAAATTCCAATAAAAGTGGAATTTGTGTCTAATTTTCCAAAAAATGAGCACGGTAAAATAATAAGGTTCATCTTACAAGAAAAAAATAATGGAAATAATAAAGACGCCTAAAATTAGCAAACTTTTAGATCTAAAACCATTTGAAATTAATCAAAAAGAAAAAAATAAAGTTTTTAAATATGCAATGCAAGAATCTTTGAAACATCATTATGAAAATTCAATAGAATTTAAACAAATTTGTGATAATAAAGAATTTGATTTTAAAGGAAATTTTCAATTAGAAGAAATTCCATATATTCCAGTATCAATATTTAAAAAATTTGAACTAATATCAGTACCAAAAGAAAATATTTTTAAAACAATTTTTTCAAGTGCAACAACAAGTAAAACACCATCAAAAATATTTCTAGATAGAATTACATCAGAACGACAAACAAAAGCACTTGTTTCAATAATTACTGATTTTCTTCATGAAAAAATGAATTTTTTAATTTTAGATTCAAAAGAAATAATTTCATCATCAGATAACATAAAATCTAGAGCATCAGCTATTAGGGGATTTTTACCATTTATGAAATCAATAAAATTTACATTAAATGATAATTTAAAAATAAATAATTTAGAATTACAACAAATTGAAAATAAAAATAAATATTGTTTTTTTGGATTTACTTGGCTAATGTATCAAATAATTAAAGAGAATAAAAATAATAAAGAAGTTAAAAATAATTTATCTAAATTAAATTCACCGTTTATTTTACATTTAGGCGGTTGGAAAAAATTAGCAGATATCAATATATCACGTGAAGAATTTTATAAACAAATTTCAGAATTTTTTAATACAGAAAAAGATAAGATAATTGATATTTATGGAATGACTGAACAATTGGGAACAGTGTATCCTGATTGTAAATTTAATAACAAGCATGTATCGGTGTATTCAGATATTATAATTAGAAATCCTTTAACATTAAAAAATGAAGAAATAGGAAAATCAGGTCTAATTCAACTATTATCTCCAATTCCTCATAGTTATCCTGGAATTTCAATTCTTTCAGATGATTTTGGACACTTGGAAGGTATAGATGATTGTCCATGTGGAAGGAAGGGAAAATATTTTAGGTTTGATAAACGATCAGAATCAGCAGATTTGAAGGGATGTGGGGATACAATTGACTAGAATATTACTTTCAGAAGGTCAAATAGTTGATCAAAAAATTGAATCCATTGAGAAAATTATTGAAAATGTAAACAAGCAAAGAGAATGGCTTCATTCACAAGATATTGATGAATTATTAGAATTTTTTGCAATATTAGGAAAGTATTGGGCAGAAAAATTTTCAAAAGAAATTGGTGTCAATTCAAAACATTTGATTTCATTTTTATCAAAAGAAAATCTCGGGAAAAAATTAGATATTTCATTAAGAGGAGATCGTAGTGTTCTTGAAAAATTTATTGATCTATCTGATCCTAAATTAGTTTTTCATGCTCAACCTAGAGGTATAGTGGTACATTGGATAGCTGGAAATGTAGATATTTTAGGAGTTTTTTCAGTAATCCAAGCAATTATTACAAAAAATGTTTCAATAATTAAAGCACCATCAAAATATGAACTACTTTTAAAATTAATTGAAAGTATTAAGGAAATAAAAACTGAAAAAATTCTAGGTAGTGATTTAATAAAATGTATAGAAATTGTATATGTTGATAGGGATGATGAAAAAAATCAAAAATTATTATCTAAAAATGCAGATGTTAGAATTGCATGGGGTGGAGAAGAAGCAGTTAAATCAATTTTATCTTTACCAAAATCACCATTTTCTGAAGACATTATTTATGGTCCAAAATACTCTTACGTAATAATTGATGAAGAATCATTATCTAAAAATGCAGATAAAATTTCTCAAAGAATAGCAATAGATGTAAGTATGTTTGATCAATATGCATGTTCATCACCACATACGGTATTTGTTGAATCTGATGATCAAAAAATTATTGAAAGTTTTGCTAAAAAAATTGCAAAATCACTAGATGATGTAAATAGGATTTTAATTCCAAAAAAGAATACATCACCAGATAAAGCCTTAGAGATTTTAGATATAAGAACAGAGTACGGATTAAAAGGGAAAGTGATTTCGTCTAGTGGAACGGAATGGACTGTGATAACTTCAGATGAAAAAAATCTTGCTAAACCAACTTTTTCTAGAGTAATTCATGTAAGAAAATTAAATAGAGAAGAATTAAAAAAAGAGAATTCATCACGTAAGATTCAGACAATAGCTATTGTTATGGAACAAGAAAAAAGATACGAAATAATAGATAAATTGACACTTTTAGCAGGGGACAGGTGTCCAAATGTTGGAAATATGAGTTTATTTGATTCACCATGGGACGGAATGTTTGGAATGGATAGAATGGTAAGATGGATTACTACCTATAAAACCCAATAAAATTAATACTAATTTGATTTAGTAAATTGTATGTCAAAAAATGAAATTATTATTTTTGGTACCGGGGAATTTGCACAAGAAATTTTTCTATATTTAGAAAAATTTAGTAAATTTAAAGTAGTAGCATTTACGATTCATAAAGAATTTATAAAAGATAAAACATTGTTTGAAAAACCAATTATTCCATTTGAAGAAATAGAAAATAATTATCCATCTAATGAAGTTTCAATGCTAATTTGTATTGGTTTTTCTAAAATGAATAAAAAAAGAGAGAAAATATTTTTAGAAGTTAAAAATAAAAATTATAAATTAGAAAATTTTATTCATCCATCAAATCATGTTTGGAATGAATTAGAAATTGGAGAAAATTGTATAATTTTAGAAAATAATGTAATTAGACCACATGTAAGAATTGGAAATAATGTAATTATTGAAAATAATAATGTAATTAGTCATCATTGTATAATTAAAGATAATTGCTATATTACATCACAAGCAATAATTGCAGGTCACGTAACAATAGAATCTAATTGTTTTTTAGGAATTAATTGTACAATTAGAAACAGAATTAAAATTGCTAAAGAATCTCTAATAGGAGCTGGTGCAGTAATTTTAAAAAATACAAAAGAAAAAGAAGTCTATTCAGTAAATACAGTTATGCTATCACGTAAAAGTGATGAATTGGATTTTTAAAAATGCAATATGTTTTTCTTAGTCATGATGTTGATTGGAGAAAACAAGGACCTAGTTCTGAACATATTTTAGATAGAAAAGATAGATTTGATTTAGAATTATTTAATAAAACACCTATAGAAAAAATGTACTATAATTTTCCAGAATTTATAGAAATTGAAGAAAAATTTAACACAAAATCAACATTTTTTTTTAGAACAATCTATGAAAATGGAAGTATTTTTGATTATGAAAATGAAATCAAATTATTAAATAAAGGGGGCTGGGAAATTGGATTACATTTAGATCCATCATCAGTAGATAGTATAGAAAAAATTGCTAAAGAAAAAAATATTATTGAAGAAATTTCACATAGTAAAATAAAAGGTAACAGAGTTCATTTTTTAAAAACTAATGAACAATTACAAGAAAAATTAAATAAATTAGATTTTGTTTACGATTCATCAATTAAAAAATCAAAAAATGATTATAAAGAAGATATTGGATATTATATTAAAAATGAAATTATAGAATTTCCCATTACTGTAATGGATGCATATATTTTTACATATATGAAAATTAAAGAAGAAAAAATAATTTCGTTCTTTAATGATGTTTTAAACCATGCTAGACATAGTAATTCTGAATTTAATATTATTTCACTTCTTTGGCACGATAATGTTCTAAAAATGAAAGGAGGTAGAATGTATCCAAAAATTTTAGAATTTTTAGCATCACAAGAAGATGTGATTTTTTGTAACGGAATTGAATTATCTAAAATAATTCAAACAAAATTTAAATAATTAAAAATTAAACAAAATTAATCATCATTAGTTGAAATATAATTTTTATTTACTTCATATACAAATACAGCACTAAATCTATCAAGATTTTTATTAGTAAAACTGGGTGAAGTATGAACTAATTTTAATGGATAATTACCATCATCATTGTAATTAATATCTAAAACACTAATTGGGACAAATCCATTTGGGTTAAAAATTTCAGATGTTTGTTGAGATTGTTCATTAAAATACAATAGTGTATTATATGGAATCATTTTACCTAACAATGTTTCATTCCAAAAATAATTAGTACCAAAATTACTATTTGGTTCTAAATATTTTGAAAGTTCAACATCACCTATACGCATAAACCAGGATTTTTTAGATTCATCACCTCCACCGTTTAAAACATAAAGTGAATCACCATTCCAATCTCCAACTAATCTTTGTGCGGCAACATATACAACTACATAATCAACATCCCAATCTGTAAGTAAATTCCAAGCTTCATCAGGTGTACTCATAAATATTTTTGCAACGTTTGCAATTTTCCAGTCATTAAGTGTTGCATTATCAATTAAGGTAGTTCGTTCAGCAACAGTACTAATCCAATATCCATAATCCCACCAAGATGCAACAACTGAATCTTCAGGAGTATTGAGTTTTATCCATTCAAGTGTTTCTAGCCAATCATTGCTAGGAGGGTATGTAGTTCCACCATTAAGTATAGTTGGTGGAAAATCTACACCATTAATCCAATTACTAGTAGTAGGATAAACAAGTGGAATTGTAAATAAAATAAAAATAATTGTAATAGATGAAATTTTTAATGAATAATTTTTTTTCTTAGATAAATTAATTTTAAAAATTTCTTTTATTAAAATAGATAATCCAATGGATGTAAGAAAAATTAATGATATAGATGCAAATACCTCCAATCTAATAAATGCAGAACTAACATAAACACCAGTTATTCCCATAATGAGCACAAATACACGCATATCATTTCTTTCAAAAATTATAGATGAAGATATTTTTTTAGATAAAAGAAACCAAGCACCAAGTGCAGAGAAAATTAGTAAAATAGAATGAAAAAGGAACGATAGATGAAGACTTGTAGTTGCATGTTCTGCAACTGAGTCAGTTAAAGGATCTAAAGTTGTTAAAAATGGATTAAGTGCATTAAGATATCTAAAACTGGGTAATGGTAAAAAATCTAGTTCTTCACTTATTGTTACTAAAAAGGCTCCAATAAGAAGAATTGAAATTAATAAAATTAATCCATTTCTTATTTTGTATTCATCTTTACTTATTTTTTGAATAAATATACAAATTACTAAAAAGATAGTAGGAATTATCAATGAAATTCCTCCCAACCCAAATACAAAACCAGGTCCAGGTCGTTCAAACATAAGGGCAGATAAAAGAAAAGATCCCACAAACAATGGAATGCTCCAGAGCAAAAATTTATGATCTTTTCTAACAAAAGGTAATGCTAAAATAAATAATCCTATTGGAATTATAAAAAATTGAATTCCACCCCAAGATGCCAGTGCAAAGGTCATTATGATTCCTCCAAGAATAATTTTGGAAAATGCAATTTTTTTATTTTCAGATCTTATTCCACTAAAAAAGAAGTATAACCCCAATAAAGCATAAAAAATTCCTAATGGTTCTGATTTAAACCATCCAATAGCCCCTCGTAAAATAATTGGAAGTGATACTGCAAAAAGTAATGAAGCAAATAATCCAGCTGAAGTTCCTGCAAATAATCTTACTAATCCAAAAATAACAATTACAGTTAACGAACCAATTACTGCTGGAAATAATATAGTAAAATCATATAAACTTGAATTTCCTCCAAATATTTGATAACTAATAGCTGCTGTAGTATGAAGCATAACTTGGGAAGTGGCAGAAACATTTCGTCCCTGAGGATACCAACTTTTATCATCATTCCATGTAAAATATTCAGTAAATCCATTTTCTACGATATATTCAGTAGCACGAAAATTAAAAAATGGATCAAATTCCATTAATTCATTGCCATAATCAGCAGGCTGAGATCTTATTAGAAAGGATATTGAAAATGCTAAAACTAGTACTCCAATTATAACAATATGATTTAATTTGAAATTAAAACTTCCAACTTGGAATAATTGGGTTTGAGAATTCAATAACAAAATTAATCTGTGAACTGTTATTACTCTTTTGAATAAATAATTCTATCACATAGTTGCTTGAGAAGCATCATGGAACATCTGACTCTTTGCACAGCCAGCAGCAAGCTCATCACCTGCTCCACGTCTCATTAGTCCTCTGTATAGACCATCTTCAAGTTTTACACCTTCACGTTCTTCCCATTCCTCAACAGTGATAGAATATTTCTTTTGAATTCTGTCTCTGTACCATTCTGGAATTACATTAAATGCACAAAATGGAACGATTCTAAGATCTGGAGTAACATAATGAATATCACATCTTTGTAATCTTTCTAAATCTTCATTGTATTTGTCTTGGAAGTGCATCATACCAAGGAATAATCCTTTGACGTGCCATGAACCAACTGAATCAAATGATCTCTTCA
>Ga0233434_1003326_pt1 | contig 13167 bp, 8 predicted proteins | sample SI_122_August201_4_FD_182738 | JGI IMG/M metagenome (GOLD analysis project Ga0233434, IMG submission 182738) | Seawater microbial communities from Saanich Inlet, British Columbia, Canada - SI_122_August2016_120_MG | ecosystem: Environmental > Aquatic > Marine > Inlet | place: Canada: British... | reverse complement strand
AAAAGCCGCCATGGCGCTGCGCCACCGGCTATTGGCCACCGGCATTTATCCCTCGTGCATTCGCTACCCGACGCGGAGCGAAGGGGCTTTTTATCGCTTCTCCATTTCCAGCGAACACACCCGCGAGCAGCTAGAACAGTTAGTCGCCGCGTTGAGTGGGTGAAAAAAGTAGCCGTGAAATCCGGCGGCTTTTGAGTGGCAAATTTTGCCGGTGTTTAGCGGCCGCTGATTTGGCTTAGCTCTTCCTTGCTGACTCGGCCGTCCTTGTTGGTGTCGATGAAGCGGATGTAGCGACGGGAGCTTTCGTCGATTTCGTCGGGCTCGATTTCGCCGTTATTGTTTTTATCCAATTTCCTGAGGCGCTCGCCCAAGCGGCCGCGCCAGTCGCCACCCAGGCGGCTGCCGGTGTTCCCACCGGGGCGGCGGTTGCGGAATTGCTCCAGTCGATCGGTAATGTTTCCACGTCCACTACGACCGCTCCCTACACGACTGCCGAATCGGCGCTCGGCCATCAGGCGGGCCTCGTCGACTGCGTGGTCGCGTACGGCGGCGTTGAATTCGTCGAGATCCGCCTCGCTCGCGGGCACGGCACTGAAGATGACACTGCCCATCTCGTCGCTGGACTCGAGTCCCCACCGGACGCGGCGGGGCGGGTTGAATTGGTTGTGCGGGTTGGCGGCCGAGTTGTCGAAGGAGACGGTGCCCTCAACGGTAGTGCCGGCAGGCAGGCGGATCGGTTCATCGTAGATGTAGCGGCCCTGCCAGTTGAAGTCCCAGTCGTCGATGTAGAACAGCGGCTTGATGGTGCTGTCCGGCAGCGTGGCGTGGGCCTTGGCGGTGTGGCCGATGTAGTGCATGTGCGCGCCGACACCGATTAGGTCAATGTCCACCGGTGTGGTGAACTTGCTCTTGAGTTCGTAGTTGCTCTCCCCGGCCGGGATGTCGAGGCCGGAGATGCTGCCGAACACGGGTGGTACCTGGAATCCAATGAGTGTGCGATCCGGTTTTTTATCGGAAAAGTACAGACCGATGGTGGTCTGTTCCTCCTCCTCCTTGCCGGAGGGATGAAAGTGGGAGTTGAGCACGATGTCGGCCCCGGCGGGGAGTTTGCGAGCCAAGCCTAATGGGAGAATACGCGGCGTGCCACCGACGGCCCAGCCACCCAATCCACCAAGGCTGCCTGAGAAAACGTCGTTGCTGCCACCGCGACGAGAGCTGCGGCCGATGCCGCGCATGCCGCTGAAGCCGGGCGTCCCTTTTGCCCCGTCGGCCTTGCGAGCCTCGCCGCTTTGGTCGATGCGGATGATGACATGGTGTAGCACAGCGCGGGCAGAGGGGCGAACCTCGAAGCCGGCCACCCATTTATCCTCCTTCAAGTCGAGCGGAATCACGAAGCTGCGGTAAATGTCGGAGCCGTCGGCGCTCATGATGTAGGCCTTGGGCATTCTGACAATCATGTCTGGCTCGCCGAGCAGCCAGTCGCTGGCGAACTTGGGCGGCTTGGGGAGTTTGTCAGCCGGCCCTTCGGTCATGCCGGTCTTGTGCCAGTTCTTGAGCGTGGCGAGTTCGTCGTCGGTCAGGCGGCGTTCATCGATGAATTTGCCGTGGCCCTCGACCGGGTGCCACGGCGGCATGTAGCGATCCTGCGTGACCTTGGCGATCAGGCGGGAGCGTTTCTTCACGTCATTGTAGGTCTGGAGTGTGAACGGCGCCGCCTGCCCGGCGCGATGGCACTCGGTGCAGTTGTTGTAAATGATCGGCGCGATATCCTCGGTGAACGTAGGCTTGGCTTTAGCCGCGGCGGTTGTGCCGGTTTGCAGCGCGGCAAACCCGGCCAGTGCCATGCCAGCATGGATGAGTTTATTTGTTACTTTTTTTGTCATTGGAAAAATCGATATAACAGCCGACTGCCTTGGTGGTGCGCATGACTGGAGGCCTGCCGGAAAGCAGCGCGTCGAGCGATTCGCGTAGGTCGTGTTGGGTCGGCTTGGCGCGTTTTTTGCCGAAGTCAGCGTAAAGATTGTTAATGCGCCCACGATACACCAAGTGTCCTTTCTTATCGAACACAGCGGCCTCCGGCGTGACCTCCACACCGGCTAGGTGGGTCAGCTTGTGCTCGTGATCGAGCACAAGCGGCGCAGTGAGTTTGTACTCAATGGCGTGGGCCTTGGCGGCCTTGGCGTTGGTGTCGCGATCTGGATGCACTAGGTAGAGTGAGACGCCCTTCCTCGAGTACTCCTTATGGATGCGGGTGATTTCGGGCGAGTAAACGTTGGATACCGGGCAGTCGCGTAGAAGGAAAAGGAACACCACCGCCTTGGTTTTTGAGGAAGTAAACGGTGTGTGGTTTTTGCCGTTGATGTCGGTGAGCACCAGTTTTTCTTTGGCGGGTGCGGCCAGACCGGTCTGCCAAGCACCAGCCAGCGCCAGCAGCGCGGCGAACCAGATAATCTGTCGGGGGCGGTTCATTCTAAAACTCCAAGCAATGATACGTGGCTGCTTGGCCGGAGGTTACATTTCGGGGAACCGCCGGCCAAGCGTGTCAGCCGAGGAAGGCGTCGTGGACTGCGCGGGTGGCCTCCTCCGCTTTGTCTATGCCGATGACGACGGAGATCTTGATCTCGCTGGTGGAGATCATCTGGATGTTGACGCCGGCCGCGGCCAGCACCTCGAATACCTTGGCCGCGATGCCGGAGTGGCTGCGCATGCCGACGCCGACGATCGAGAGTTTGCCGATATTTTCGTCGGCGAGTGCCTCGCCAAAGCTGATGTCGTCGCGCATGTCATCGATGACGCTCTCTGCTTTGGCAACGTCTGGTTTGTCGATGGTGAAAGATAGGTCAGTCGCCGGGGTGTCGCTACCGTGGCTGACGTTCTGCACGATCATGTCGACATTGATCGCCGAGTTGGCCAACTGCTGGAATACGCGGGCAGCCATGCCCGGTTTGTCCGGCACGCCGACGAGGGTGACCTTGGCCTGGTTCTTGTCGAGCGACACGCCGCGAATCACGACGTCTTCCATGCTTTGAGTTTCTTCCTTCACGAGGGTTCCGGGGTTGTCGTTGAGGCTGGAGCGAACTTCGAAAATGACACCGAACTTCTTGGCAAACTCCACTGAGCGCGACTGCATCACTTTCGCGCCGAGGCTGGCCAACTCGAGCATTTCGTCGTACGAAACTTCATCTAGCTTCTTGGCCGTGGGCACGATGCGCGGATCGCTGGTGTAAACACCATCGACATCCGTATAAATCTGGCAGAGGTCGGCCTTGAGCGCGGACGCAAGCGCAATCGCCGTGAGGTCCGAGCCGCCGCGGCCCAGTGTGGTGATGTGGCCATCGCTGGTTTCACCCTGAAACCCGGCGACGATGGTCACGTTGCCTGCGTCGAGCAGGTCGTGGATTTTTCCAGGCGTGATGTTCCGGATTTTTGCTTTCGAGTGGACGCCGTCCGTCACGATGCCGGCCTGCGCGCCAGTCAGCGATGCGGCGGGGATGTCCATCGACTGCAGCGCAATGGCCAGCAGGGCGATGGTGGTCTGTTCACCGGTGGAGAGCAGCATGTCCATTTCGCGTTCGCTGGGCACCGACATGAGTGACTTGGCCATGTCGATGAGGTTGTCGGTGACGCCCCTCATCGCCGAGACGACCACGACGACCTGGTCGCCGCGGTGGCGGTACTCGGCCACGCGGTTGGCGACATTACGGATGCGGTCGATGTCGGCCACCGACGACCCGCCGAATTTCTGTACAATCAATGCCATTGGCAAATGCCCCGGTTGGGGCCGAAGCGAGGAAACCGCGTGAAAACGCGGGCGAGTTGAGTACCGCAAAGACCGTCCCGTTGCAAGTTCCTCCTTGGCCAACGGGGTGAGTGTCAGTTGGCGGCGGGCGGCTCGAGGTGTTCGTCGAACCACTTCGCGAACGTTCGCATGTCCCACAGGATGGTTGCCCAGCCGTGGCCCTTGCCCCGTTTGCGGATGAGCTTCGCCGTGGCCCCGTGCTTTTCAGAGGCCTCGATGTACCACTCGGATTGCCGGATCGACACCACCTCGTCGGCGTCACCGTGAATAATCAGCACCGGCGGCGTGTCCGTGTCGACGTGGTTGATCGGTGACAATTCGCGGCCGACCCGGTTCCATGCGTCGATGTCGTTCGGGTCGATGCCAAACAACTTGCGGAATTTTTTCGATGATTCGCTGTCTTTCTCCTTTTTGGAAGGCTTGCCCGAGTTGAGCACGTCGGTGACGGGGAAAAAGATCGCCACCGCCCGGACGAGTCCGTCCGGCTTGCCGGTGGTTTCCTTGCCCTGGGTGGCGATCATCAGGCTCAAGTGACCGCCGGCGCTGGCCCCGATGACGCCGAGTTGGCCGGGGTCGACGCCGTACTCATCGGCGTGCTTGCGGATGTGTTGCACGGCGCGGGTGACGTCGTCGTAAATCTCCGGGATGGTCGCCTTGGGCTGGGAGAGGTGCGACACGGCGAACATCGAGTAGCCGCGCCGCAGGAACGCCTTGCCCATCATCGGCTTGAAGTCGTCGGGGTTGGACCGCCAGCTGCCGCTAACCATCACCACGACGCCTAGGCCGTTGGTTTTCCGCGGCTGCAGGAATTCATAGGTCAGCTCGTGCGCGTTGCGCTCGCCGTAAACGACCCGCTTTTGCTGGGCGAGCCTAGGCGTAGTGCAGCCGGCGGTACCCAGTACGATGCCCAAGCCAAGCCGGAGGATGGTGGTATGACGTGTTTTCATGAATTGTCGGTCGGCCGAGTTTAGCGACAGTCCGTGCGGCGTCAACCGCTTGGCCAAGCGCAAAACTTTCGTTGGCCAAGCGAGCGGCGGGGTGATTAACTGTGCGCCCTTTTTGGGAGTTTCATGGAAGAAGAAAATTCATTGATCGAGCAGCGCCGGGCCAATCTGGCCGCGTTGCGGGAAAAGGGCATCGAGCCGTTTGCCAACAAGTTCACCCCGGACGAGACGTGCGCCGGGGCCCGCGAAAACTACGAGGAAGGCCGCGAGGTCGCCTTGGCCGGGCGTATGACGGCGTTCCGCACGATGGGCAAAAGCATCTTTCTAGACATCCGCGACGGCTCCGACCGGATGCAGGTTTACGCGCAGAAAAACGCGCTCGGCGATGAGGCGTTCGAGGTGCTGAAGAAGCTCGACCTCGGCGATTTCATCGGCGTGAAGGGGACGATGTTCATGACGCGCACGGAGGAGATCACGCTTAAGACGACGGAGTTCACTGTCGTCGGCAAGGCGCTGCGGCCGCTACCGGCCAAGTGGCACGGTCTCTCGAACATCGAGACGCGATACCGCCAGCGCTACCTCGACCTCATCGCCAATGACGACGTCAAGCAGGTCTTTTACAAGCGTAGCGCGATTATCCGCGAGATTCGCGACTTCATGCACGAGCGCGGCTTCATCGAGGTCGAGACGCCAACGATGCAGGCGATCCCCGGTGGCGCGGCGGCGCAGCCGTTCGTAACCCGGCACAATGCGCTGGGCTGCGAGTTTTATCTGCGCATCGCGCTTGAACTTTACTTGAAGCGGCTGCTTGTCGGCGGGATGGACCGCGTATTCGAGATTGGCCGCAACTACCGCAACGAGGGCATCTCGCCGAGGCACAACCCGGAGTTCACCATGCTCGAGGCGTACCAGGCGTTCGGCGATTACGAGACGATGATGGAGTTGCTCGAATCGATGATTATGCGTGTCGCCGAGAAAGTCGTCGGCACGCTCGTCATCGAGCACAAAGACGCCGAGGGCAACGTCACTCGCACGATCGACCTCACCGGCCCGTGGCGTCGCGTGAAGTACAAGGACTTGATCCGCGAGAAGGGCGGCGACGACTGGTTCGACGTCACGCCGGATGAGCGCCGCAAACGCGCCATCGGCCTCGGCGCAGAGATCGGCCCCGACTACGTGGACTACGAAGTGACCAACGGCCTGTTTGAGAAGCTCATCGAGCCGACGCTAATCCAGCCTACGTTTGTCACACATTTGCCGAAGGAGCTGATCCCCTTGGCTAAGCTCACGCCGGACGATCCCTCGACGATCGAGGTGTTCGAGTGCTGCATCAACGGTCAGGAAATCGCCCCGGCGTACACCGAGCAAAACGACCCCGTGGCCCAGCGCGAGGCACTGCAAAACCAGGCGGGCGAAGAGCAGCAAAAACTCGACGAAGATTTCCTCGTCGCCCTCGAGCACGGCATGCCGCCGGCGGGCGGGATTGGCATCGGAATCGACCGACTGATCATGATGCTGCTTGGACAAGAGAGCATTCGAGACGTCCTGCTCTTCCCTCAACTCAAGCCGAAAACGACCGCCGCCGAGTAGGTTCGAAGTTAGGCGTTCAAATTGGCCTTGGCTTTGGGGAGTTTGGTGTCCTCGCCGAGTAGCAGCAAACGGTCGCCTTCGAGCAATGTCTCCCCCGGGCCGGGGTTGACGATGCGTTCGCCGTCGCGCTCGATGCCCACGATGCTCACGCCGGTGTTCGCACGCAACTCCAGTTCACCGATCCGTTGATCGATCACCGGGCTGCCCTTGGCCAGGCGCACGCTGTCCAGGTGCGCGGCCTTGAGCAAACCGGCCGGCAGGTCGGCGGCCTCGGCCTCCGCTTGGTCAAGCTCGTTGGCCTCAAACGTTTCCTTGAGCGCGATTTGTGCCCGGGCATACACGCGTACGAGAAACCGCCATTGCAGCCAGGCGACCCCCGCCAGCACGACCGCTAGCGCGAGCATCACTCCAAGCGGCGGGAGCAGTACGGAGCTGAGCAGCAGCACGCTGAGTATCATCCCGGCCGTACCGGCGACGAGGCAGACGTTCGCCACCACTGCGCGGAGCGACTGCGTGCGCTGGCCGGCCGACTCGCGCCGGATAGTTGCCTCCGAGATCAGCATGCCAAGAGCCTGCAGCTTGCGGAGGTTGGCGATAAGCATCGGCAGCGACAGCACCAGTGAGGCGACCCACAACACCGTTCGCAGTGTGTCCGGCGGCAGTTTCCACTTTGCCAGCCAGGCCGGCTCGAGTCGGGCGAGGTACGCGGCGCCGAGGATCACGCCGGCGACCAACGCCATGTTGATCGCCATTTGCAGAAGCCACTTGCGGGAGAGCTTCCATGCGAGGCTGTTCCACTGGCCGCCCTTGAAGCGCTCTACCCAGTCCTTGTAAAGCGAGAGGTAGCCTGCCAGCGGCTTGGGCGCAGCTCGCAGCAGCATATCGGTCAAGCGGTCGGCGTTATGAATCCAAAGCGGAGTGAACAGCGTCGTGACCAGTGCCACCCCGACGACAATCGGGTACAGGCTCGGGTCGGTGACCCCCATCGTCAGGCCAAGCGTTGCAATAACAAATGAGAACTCTCCGATCTGTGACAGGCCGGTGCCAACCCGCACAGCCGTGCGAAAGTCGTGTCCGGCCACCACCGTGCCGAACGTGTTGCCGGCGATCTGGCCGATCATTACTACCAGCGAAATGCCGACAATGGGCACGATGTGCTGCCACAACAGTTCTGGGTCCACCAATAGACCAATCGCCACGAAGAACACAGCCGTGAACAGGTCGCGCACCGGCTCGACCAGCGACTTGATACGGCGGCTCTGCTTTGACTCGGCCATCACCGCTCCAACGAGGAACGCCCCCAGGGCCACGCTGTCGAATAACTCAGCTGCGACGAGCGACGTGCCGAAACAAAGGCCCAGCACGGCGACCAGCAGTCGTTCGTTGCTCTCAAACCGGGCGACGAAATTGAGCAGGCGCGGCACGAACAGCAGTCCTCCGACAAGCACCGTTACGAGGAACACCAGTAGTTTGCCGGTGGAGGCGGCCATCGATTGCAGGCCAAGATCGCCGGTGGACGCGATGCCGGTGAGCAGCACGATCATCACCACGCCGAGCAGATCCTCCACGATCAGGATGCCGTAGATCAGCCCGGCGAACGGCTCGCGGTCGCGCTTCATTTCGCGCAAGACCTTCACGATCACCGACGTCGAGGCGATGGAGATGATGGCGCCGAGGAAGAGGCTGCTAACCGATGTCCAGCCCATCAGTTGGCCGACTTGGTAGCCAACAAACACCATTAGCAGGATCGCCAGCGGCGCGGCGACCAGCGCGGTGGCGGCCACGCGGCGGAGCTTGCGCAGATGGAACTCGAGGCCAAGCGAGAACATCAGAAACACCATGCCCAACTCGGCGAGCGACTCGATGGCGTCTTCTCCGCTGACGAGTTTAAACAAGTACGGGCCGATGAGAATGCCGGCGGCTATGTAACCCAGCACCACCGGTTGCTTAAGGCGCTGGAACAGCACAGTCACGATGCCGGCGGCAATCATGACCACTGCCAAGTCCTGTAAAAAACTCACCTCATGCATGGCGCAATCCGTTCGGAGAATGCCCGAGTCAACCCGCTTGGCCAAGCGCGGCTTCGCGTGAGTTTTTGTTGTGTCCGAGTCAGCGGTTGGCTGTTACATTATTGGCATGCCTACTTTCGGACGATTTTTTCGGTGGCTGCTCAGTGCGCGAATTTTGAAACGCCTATTCATCGCGTTCTTTTCGGTCTTCGGCCTGATCACCATCGCTTGGCAGTTCGAAAACTGGCGCGGCCGCACGAAGTGGGAGACGTGGAAAGCGGAGTGGGAGGCCAAGGGCGAAAAGTTCGATCTCGCGAGTGTTGTCCCGCCGGAGGTGCCGGACGACGAAAATTTCGCCAACTCGGTCTTGTTCGAGCCGTTGTTCGATGTGGACTCGAGCGGCAAACCCAGCGACCAGGCGGCGCTCGATGTGGCAAAGGATCGGTTTAAACTGGAACGCTCGCCACGAAACTCTTTCGGTTGGCGGCACGGGTATCGGAGGGATTTCACGGCTTGGGAGGGTGAGCTTCTCCAGTTGGACAATCCTCCGGCCAAGGGCGCTACTCCGGTGGACACCGTGCTGGTCGCGCTGGAGTGGTACACCGCCGACATGGCCAAGCTGGCCAACGATGTGCGCCGACCGCACAGCCGATTCGACATTCGTTACGAGGATTCTTTTGCCGCATTGCTCCCGCACTTGGCGGTACAAAAGCAAGCGGCTGTTCTGTTTTCACTGCGAGCTTCGGCGCGCCTGACCAAGGACGACATAGAGGGGGCATTGCTGGATACGATCACGACAATCCTTTTGGCCGAGAGCCTTGCTACTGAGCCACTGATCATCTCGCAATTAGTGCGTTCAGCTATTCTTCAGATTGGCGTCCAACCGTTCTGGGAGGGGGTGGTCGATCGTAAGTGGACAGCAGCGCATTTGGCCAAGCTACGCGACGTGTTGCAGCCGATCGAACTTATGCGGGGGATGGCGCTCGCCTTCCGTGGCGAGCGAAACATGATCAATTATTGGATGGATCGAATGCGAGTCGGCGAAGTTGAGATGGCTAGCGAGTTGGACATGATTACAGGGGAGTCAAATCTACCGCGCATTATTTTGCCAGACTGTTTGGTTTACCAAAACCAGTTTCACATCAATCGAATTATCACCGAGAACGTCCTGATGGGGATCGATCTGGAAAACAGTCGCTTGCTGGCTCAACAATTCAAATCACTGGAAGAGGAAGTGCGGATGCTACAAGAAGGCTTCACCCCGTACCATTTCATTGCAGGGATGCTGTTCCCGGCATACGACAGGATGGGGATCAAGGTGTCTGCTAACCAGGCGGCGGTCGATCAAGCGTTAATTGTCACGGCGCTGGAGAGTCATCGCTTGGCCAAGGGCGGTTACCCCTCGAGCCTTGGCGCACTATCGCCGGAGTGGCTGTCCACCGTGCCGGGCGACTGGTTCAGTGACGCCGGACTTGTGTACAGGCGGAACACCGGCGGCACATTCACGCTGTACTCCATCGGCTACAACGAAACAGACGACGGTGGCGAGTGCACGTTCGGGAAGAGCAAGCGCAAGGCCATCGAATGGGAGGAAGGCGACTGGCCGTGGCCAAGCGCGGCGGCGGAGTGACTGCCATATTAAGTGCGCTGGGGTCACGCGCTTACCCTCGGTTCGACTCTAAAAACCGGCAAAAACAATCGTTTTTGTAGTTGGTGTTCCGCTTGCTATTGAAATCAGAATGAGTCCGTTTTTTACTATCAGAAACCGTCAGAATCGACTAATTTTCCCGGAAATGATGAGGACGCTTCACAGCATCTTGGTCGGCGCGGTACTTGCCGTGGCGGGTTATACAGCCACCGCCCAAGCCCAGGAAAAACCGGAGGACAAGCCTCCAATCAATATTTGGCAGGCCGCCGCCAAGGGGGATGTCGAGGCGATCAAGGGGTTCCTCGCCAAGGACAACAAGATCGGGGATCAAAACAAAAACGGTTACTCGATCCTGCACATCGCGGCTCGGACCGGCCAGACGGCGGTGGCGGAGTTCGCGTTGGCCAACGGCGCGAACATCAACCTGCCGAGTAACAGCAAAAAGACGCCGCTCCACTACACCGCCCAGCTTAATCAACTCGCCATGGCCAAGTTGCTGGTCGAGGCCAAGGCCAACCTCGAGGCCAAGGACAAAAAGGGGCGCACCGCGCTCGACCTCGCCACCGGTGAGGCCAAGCGGGAACTAGCCAACTACCTCCGCGTCGTCGGCGTGACGAGCAAGAGCGACGAGGAGGCGGCGAAGTCGATTTTTGTTGCCGCGAAGATCGGTTCGATTGATGCCATCAAAAAGCACCTCGAGGCCGGCGTCGAGGTGAACAGCTTGAACAAGAACAAGCAAACGGCATTGCACTTCGCGGCGAGCGCTGGTCGATTAGATGCTGCCACCGTATTGCTCGAAGCCAAGGCTGATGTCACAGTCGCCGACAAGTATCAAAAAACAGCGCTGCATTACTCGGCAATAAATGGCCACAAGGCCACTACGGCATTGCTGCTGGAGAAGGGTGCACTGATCAATGCCAAAGACGATAAAAACAAGACACCACTTGACTACGCCGTCACGAAGAAGCGCACCGAAGTCATCGAGTTGCTTCGCTCCAAGGGCGGCAAGACGGCCAAGGAACAGCTAGCTGCTGAGAATATTTTTGCCGCCTCCGAGGTGGGTGATGTGGAGTCGGTCAAGAAGCTTCTGGCCGGGGGTGTCGATGTGAACGCCAAGAACAAGGGTGGTTATACGGCGTTGCACCTGGCGTCGAAGAAGGGGCATGTCGAAGTGGCCAAGGTGTTACTCGAGGCCAAGGCCGCCGGCGCTGCCGCAAGCAAGAGCGGCAAGACGGCGCTGCACTACGTAGCCAACTACAATGGCAATCTTGATTTAGCCAAGCTGCTGCTTGATGCCGAGACGCCGGTGAATGCTAAGGATGGGAAAAACAAGACGCCACTCGATTATGCGCTGTCGAAGAAACGCACCGAGTTGGAGGAAATGCTGCGTAGCAAGGGCGGCAAGACGACCAAGGAGATGGCGGCTGCAGGGAATATTTTCGCCGCTGCGGAGGTGGGTGACGTGGAGGCCATCAAGAAGCACCTTGAGGGCGGCGTGGACGTGAACGGAGCCAACAAGGGTGGCTACACGGCGTTGCACATAGCGGTGAGGCGTGGACAAAAGGAAGCAGCGGCGCTGTTACTCGAGAAAGGAGCGAACGTGAACGCGGAGCGCAAGGGCAAGACGCCGTTGGAGTTTGCCGGTAAAAACGAGGAGATCGCTGCGTTGCTGCGCGAGAAAGGCGGCAAGACCGGCAAGGAGATCAAGGCCGCCGGTTCGATTTTCTCTGCGGCACAAAGCGGCTTAGTCGATGCGGTGAAAACGCATCTGGCCGGGGGTGTCGATGTGAACGCCAAGAACAAGGGTGGTTATACGGCGTTGCACCTGGCGTCGAAGAAGGGGCATGTCGAAGTGGCCAAGGTGTTACTCGAGGCCAAGGCCGCCGGCGCTGCCGCAAGCAAGAGCGGCAAGACGGCGCTGCACTACGTAGCCAACTACAATGGCAATCTTGATTTAGCCAAGCTGTTGCTTGATGCGGCCGCCGATCCGAATGTGCTGGATAAGAGAAAAAAGACGCCGCTCGATTATGCGATATCACACAAGAACAACGCGTTGGTCGAGTTGCTCCTAGCCAAGGGCGCGCGCACCGGTAAGGAGCTTCGCGCCGAGACGGACATTCACTACGCGGCGGCCAATGGCTACGCCGATGCGGTCAAGCGTTTCATCGAGAACGGCGGCGACGTGAACGCCGGGGACAAAGGGGGGTATACGGCTCTGCAGTATGCGGCCTATAACGGTTACATCGAGGTCGTTCGCGTGCTCGTCGAAAACAAGGCTGACGTGAATGATTCGGCAAACAAGCGGAAAAAATCGGCGTTGCACTATGCTGCACAAAAGGGCCGCAAGGAGATCGCGCTGCTGCTGCTCGACAAGGGGGCGGACGTCAACGCGCTCGGCAAGGCTGGCCGCACGGCGCTCGACATTGCGCTGCGTTATCGCCGTACCGAGACTGGCGAATTGCTACGCCAACGCGGAGGCAAGCTGGGCAGTGAATTGGCCAAGCCGGATGACGGCGAGGGCGGCAACGCCGATCCGCAGCCGCTGATCATCGACGACGAGTTGGATGGCCTAACCGGCGGCGGTGTGGTGCTCACCCTGTTGCTAGGGCCGGAAGGGCCGGGCCTGTCGATCCTCGGCTGGCCGGGCGAGATTTATCTCATTGAGTCATCGAGCGATTTGGGCGGCTGGATCGGTTTGGACGAGGTTACCAACGACGGGGGGCGCATCGAGTGGGCCGATCCGCGCGGTGACCTCGGTGCGGTGCAGTTCTATCGCGTCCGCGTGCTGGACTGAGCCACGCGCGGTCAGTGGGTCGGGCGGACGAGAAACGTTGAGATCATCCCTGCGCCCTTCGGAAGTTTGCGCGTGCCGGCGTAGTCACACAGAAATTCATCCGGCTTTGCGATGGCAGCAAGTGCGGCGAACGCGTCACTTGCGAAAATTTGCCCTTCCTCGGCAACCGGCTCAATGCGGGCGGCGCGGTTGACATGCGCTCCGTTATAGGTGTCACGGCCAAGCAGGGGATCGAAACACTTGTAAACCGGCCCGGCGTGCAGACCGATACGAATGCTGATGTCTCGCTTTAGGTCAGTGGTTTCCCAGTCAGTCTCGAGGAGGATGTTTTGCAGAGCGAGCGCGAAGAGTCCCGCCGTCTCGACGTTTTCGAACACGGCACA
>Ga0233434_1003324_pt1 | contig 13170 bp, 12 predicted proteins | sample SI_122_August201_4_FD_182738 | JGI IMG/M metagenome (GOLD analysis project Ga0233434, IMG submission 182738) | Seawater microbial communities from Saanich Inlet, British Columbia, Canada - SI_122_August2016_120_MG | ecosystem: Environmental > Aquatic > Marine > Inlet | place: Canada: British... | reverse complement strand
AGGTTCCAGCCATTTTTTGTTGCCTATCTCGGAGTAGGGGCTATAAATTACTGATGCGCTCTAATGAGATTCTCTAACCGTCAAAATTTTGTATTGACTTGACAAACCCTAATAAATTCATTAAGTTAGGGGAAGATATCATGAGGAAAATTCGTGCCTGCAAATAAAATTTTTCCGGCTATTAATCTGGTTTTTATCCTCACCATTGCTCTCCTGGTTACTTTGACGATTAGAATCTGGACTCACCCTCCCTATCCATCCAGGGTAGATGGTTCAGCACTGGTAGGATCGCCGAAAAACCTGCAGAAATTAGAGGTTATCAAACCAGGATATAATGCGGGCACGGTATCTCAGGTAGCCCAAAGTAATATATTTCGCAAGGAACGGAGTCCATATGTTCCACCGCCACCACCACCGCCGCCGCCGACTCCAACTCCGGCTCCACCCCCTAAGCCAGCATTACCTCCCCCGAACCTGGTTTTAAAAGGTGTTTTGATGCTGGGTGGCACAAAAATTGCTATTTTACAGGGGCAGTATTCCACTCGAGAAGGTGGAAGGGTAGTGCAAAAGAAAGTGAAGAAAAAAGGTTATGCTCTAGGGCAAATTGTAGGAGATTTTGAATTGACTGAAATTGAAAAGACCACAGTTGTATTGGATGATAATAATGGGCGAAAAATTCGCCTACGATTGGCCACCCGGCCTCCAGACAAGGTTATTCACCGGGAAGGAAATTTTTTATTCCATAAGGACAAAAAATACGATTCCAGAAAATTCAAGGCAACACCGGTTAAAACACAACCTGTCAGGCCAAAGGTGATCCAACCTAAAGTAGAACCGGTAAGCAGACCAAACAATAAACGGGCTCCCATAACCAGAATCTCCGGCGCACCGACTCCGTCACCAAAGGTACATATTTCAGGAAGATAAACTGTCATGTTGAAAAAAACCGATCCTGTAGAAAGCATTCTTCTCAGGCACAAAAAAATTACCGAAAAAACTCTGGCAGAAGTCAAGGCCAGCAACATTCACTCGGGTACCTATCTGGGAAAAACCCTGGCCGATCACGGTTATATCCACACCCAAACTTTACTGGAAACCCTGAGCAAAGAACTGCGCCTGCCTTATATAAAAAAGGAGCAATATCCAAAATCCGGTTTGCCGGTTGAAGGCATGACAATCACAGAAACTTTTTTACGAGAAAAAATTATTTTCCCGCTCCAACTCAAAGACGACACCCTGATCGTTGCGGTTTATGATCCCTTCGACCTTTACACGATTGAAGACCTAAAGGTATCCGTGGGAAAAAGCATACGAATTGTTTTAAGTAGCGAGCAGGACATTCTGGAGTCCATTGAAACCTATTATGGAGAAGAGGGCGGTTCCGCCATGAACCGCATGGTCAGCGACATTCAGGATGACGACATGCATGGACTGGACACGCTGGATGACAGCACCGAACACATTCGGGATATGGCTTCTGAGGCCCCGGTCATCAAACTGGTGAACCACATCATCAGCCAGGCGATTGAAACCCGCGCCAGTGATATCCATTTAGAACCCTTTGAAGAAGAGTTGCAACTTCGTTATCGTATTGATGGCATTCTGCACGAAATGGAATCACCTCCCAAACGTTTAAGTGCCGCAATCACCACACGCATCAAGATCATGTCCAAGCTCGATATTTCCGAGCGCAGGTTGCCGCAAGATGGACGTATTAAACTTAAAATTTTAGGCAAAGATATCGACATGCGTGTTTCCACCCTTCCCACATTACATGGGGAGAGCGTGGTCATGAGAATACTGGACCGAGGCAATTTGGTTCTTGATTTGAGCCAGATGGGATTCCCGGAAAAAGAACTTCGTCAGATGGAAGCGTTGATTCAAAAACCTTATGGCAAACTTTTGGTTACAGGCCCTACCGGTAGCGGTAAAACCACAACCCTTTACGCCGCCCTGAGCAAGATCAATACTCCAGACAAAAAGATCATTACTATTGAAGATCCTGTGGAGTACCAGATGCGCGGCATCAATCAAATTCATGTCAAATCGCAAATCGGCCTGAACTTTGCCGATGGGTTACGCTCCATAGTGCGGCAGGATCCTGATGTCATTATGGTCGGTGAGATTCGCGATCCGGAAACTGCGGATATTTCTATCCAGGCGGCACTAACAGGACATCTGGTTTTCAGCACGGTTCATACCAACGATGCGGCTGGAGCTGTCACCCGACTTCTGGATATGGGAGTCGAAAATTTCCTCATTTCTTCCGCACTGCTTGGGGTGCTTGCTCAAAGGCTGGTCCGGGTAATCTGTCCCAATTGCAAAGAGGAGGCCCCATTGACGCCAGTTCTTAAGACAGAAATGGGACTTCTGGAAAAAGAAAACGTAAAAGTTTATCATGGAAAAGGTTGCAAAGCCTGTAGCCACACCGGATTTAAGGGCCGCTGTGGAATTTATGAGCTTTTGGTTATTGATGACTCCATTCGCGAACTCATCCTGAAAAAAGTCACCGCGCAGGATATTTGCGACCAAGCCAGGAAAAATGGGATGCGTACTCTCCGCGAAGACGGGTGGGACAAAGTGGTCAAGGGGATAACTACCGTTGAAGAAATTCTGCGTGTTACGATAAACGATAGAAACTAGTCTTTCAGAGACAATCATATTAAACCATGACGGTTTATTCATACAAAGCCACGGATAAAAGCGGAAAATTTGTTGAAGGCGACTTGGACGCTCCAGATTATAGAGCCGCGATTCAGCAAATCCGCCAGCTTAATTATTTCCCCGTCAAAGTGGCGGAGGGAAAAAGTTCTGCAAGCCTGGCATCCAGATTAAAAATCTCGATGCCTCGTATAGGTTCCAGGGTCGCCACTAAAGACCTTATGACCCTCACTCAGCAGTTGGCTACATTGGTGAATTCGGGCCTGACTCTGGATGATGGACTCTCCACTCTCGTCAAACTGGCAGAGACCGAACAAATTCGCTCTTTACTTGCAGATATTCGCAAACGGGTTCATGCCGGAAGTGCTTTCGCCGATGCTCTGGAAGAACATCCTGATGTTTTTTCCAAACTTTATATCAATATGGTTCGAGCTGGAGAAGCCGGGGGTATTGTTGACGAGGCATTATCACGGCTGGCCCTATTCATGGAAAAGTCGGTGGAACTAAAAAGCAATATCCGTTCCGCCATGGTTTATCCGGCGATTCTGAGCTTGGTGGGAGGATCTGCGGTAATTATTCTTATTACTTTTGTCGTTCCACAATTTTCAAAACTATTTGAAGATATGGGTGCGGCTCTGCCACTTCCTACTCAGATCATGTTGGGGATCAGTTCTATTTTCACCGACTACTGGTCAGTACTAATCCTAGCAATAATAGGTGGCGTAGGGGCTTTTACATTCTATATAAAAACCGACACAGGACGGCTTCGGTGGGACAGGTTACTTTTGAAGCTACCTCTGTTTGGACCCCTTATCCGTAAAATCGAAGTTTCGCGTTTTAGCCTAACTATGGCAACTCTGCTTAAAAGTGGAGTGCCTATTTTACAGGCCATGGGCATTGTGCAGTCGATTCTGGTTAACCGAGTTATTTCAGATGCAGTTAATAATCTTAAACAGGCATTAAAAAAAGGTAAGGGTTTATCGGGTCCACTTCAGGAAGCAGGAGTATTTCCTCCCATGGCAGTGCATATGATTACTGTAGGAGAAACCTCCGGCGCGCTGGATGAAATGTTGACCAAGGTTTCCCAAACCTACGACAAGGAAGTGGAACAATCGATCAAACAGGTTATATCTTTGATTGAACCTATGATGATCTTATTTATGGCATTGGTCATTGGATTCATCGTGGTTTCAATGTTGCTGGCTATTTTCAGTGCCAACGACATAGCCTTTTAATCAACCCCAAGCAAATAAGGAAAACTATGAAGGGCCAAACCAAGTCAATCAAACTTCACCCTATTAAGGAACAGGGTTTTACTCTCATTGAGCTTATGGTGGTGATGGTTATAATCGGACTATTAGCGGCAACGGTGGTGCCCAAGTTCTTTGGCCATGTTGATAAAGCCCGGCAACAGGACGCTCAAGCCCAGATTGAACTTCTCGGCCAGGCCCTGGATCTTTATCGCCTGGAAAAACATAAATACCCCACTACCGATGAAGGCCTGGAAGCCATTAAAACCTACTTGAAAAAAGATCTCCCCAAAGATCCCTGGGGGTCCGATTATGTCTACCTGTCTCCCGGTGGAGATGGACGTGGCTATGATCTGATTTCCTATGGTGCCGACAAAGCGGAAGGTGGTGAGGAAAACGATATAGACATCGTCAGCTGGAAAAATTTTGAATAGAGCTATTCAAGAAGAGTCCAATGGTTTTACGCTTATCGAACTGGTTCTAGTATTGGTATTGATGGGCCTGATCGCCGGGTTGACGCTTCCCTTCGTGGTATCAACACTGGATCGTATAAAATTACAATCCGAAGTTCGACAGCTCGTTTCGGCAATCCAGTTCACCCGTAGCGAAGCCGTATCGAGAAAAACATTATTCACGTTTAATGTAGATATCAACAATAACAATTATTGGTTGGCAATCCCAAAAGAAGAAGAAGTCACCCAAACAAAACCCATTGATGAAACAGTCAAGGTTATGGATTATCAAAGGGCCGATGAGACCTTGACTGAGGGAGCATTCGAAATTCTTTTTTATCCTCGAGGCAACTCCAGTGGGGGAACTATCCGATTTAAATCTATTGATGACAAGGATGAGAAAAATATTTATGCGGTCACCATCGACCCTATTACCGGCAAGCCCAAAATTGCGATTTTGGCAGAATGAGAAAGGATTCTCACTGCTAGAAGTTGTGGTCGCACTGGCCATTCTGGCTGGCGGGTTTTTAGTCGTGCTCAACCTGTTTTCAGGAAGCGTCCGTTCAGTAGATTTCTCCGGCCAATACCTGAAAGGTGTTACCCTGGCAAACTCAAAAATAAATGAGTTGGAAATGCTGAACTTTGAACCTGATGAACTTTCCGGCAACTTTAAAAACGAAGAAAGTTATCGCTGGGAAGTTGACATCACCCCTTATGATTCCCCATTGAACGATTCCAAATTAGGCATCCAGCTCCAAAAAATTTTATTGAAAGTCCTTTGGGAGGATCAGGGCCAAAATCGCAATGTTGAATTAGCCACTCTTCACCTTAAACGCCAGAGCTATCCTGTTTCCGACACTTCTTTAGAACTACTGTTTACAGGAGGCTCTTCCCCAGCCAGTTCAGGTGAAGAAGAAGCCTCGTCATCGGAAGAATCCGGCTCTACCTCTGCTAATGTTTCTGGAGGTTCAACCACCACCACAACGAATACTACAAGTTGTCCTTCTGGCACAACTTTCATTTTTGGAGCTGGATGTCAGTGAGCATGAAAGAACATTATTCCAAAAATCTGATGAAACTGTTATCAAAAAATCAGTCGGGATTCACACTGCTAGAATTGATTCTATCTCTGGCTATTGTCGCCATAATAGTTGCACTTGGGCTAGGGGGAGTTCGCCTGGGAATTGCGGCTAGAGATGTGGGAGAACAGAAAGTAGACACTTATCAACGCCTGCGAATTATCAGTGAGCAACTCAAGCAAAAACTTCAGTCCGCTTATCCCGTATTTATCAGCCAGAAAGATGGAGTTCCTGTTGCCCCAGGCACCACCTCGTTAAAAAGAACCCTGGCTTTTGAAGGAAAGTCAGATTCTATACGCTTTGTTACGTTCGCAACTCCTATGACTGCGTCCGACCCTACAAACTTAACCCATGAAGTCCAGTTTTATATTGGCGAACATCCTGAAACCGGCCAGTCCGGAGTCATTTTGATGGAACGCGATATTTCTGATGGATACATATTTTCCAAGATTGAACCCCGTTCCGATTCTACGCAATATTTTGTATTGGCTGAGAACGTAACTGAAATGAAATTTCGGTACTACCAAATGAAAAAATTGCCGCCTCAGGAGGTAGATGGCCCAGATAAAAGTGCCATTCAATTTTCGGGATCTTGGGTCAATGAGGTTATTTCAGACCCCTTTGAACTAAGCAATAATAATTCCAAAGAGAACGACCCCCCCCTACTGGCTTTTGAAAAAGCCAATAAAATATCGCTTCCACGGGCTGTAGAGATCACCATTGGGGTGATTCCTCCTCCCAAGCCAGGAGAAGAAGAACAAGCTGATGAATTAGAACCTGTTTTTTCGCCCCCAATCATTGTTTTATTAAATTCTGGAATAGAATTTGCACAACCTCCCATAGAAAAGGAGGAAAACGATGAAAAAGCTTAATTCAAATCAAAACGGCATAGCTCTAATGATCGTTCTATGGGTTTTGGTTCTACTGATAGCTTTAGCCACTGAATTCGCCTTTTCGATGAAAATGGAGGTCAATACCACACGAAACTATAAAGAAGATACAGAGAGTTATTATCTGGCTAAAGCTGGTATTAATCTGGCATTGGCAGAATTAATCAAAAATGTCCGTTTTCACTCCATTCATGAAGAATATGGCTGGATCGTGGGTGGTATTGCCCCTGCGCCAGAGGCTAATCCGGATCCCGGCAAAGAAACCGTACTTCAAGAAGTGGAGACGCAAGAATTTGACATCGTCAACAGAGCTGATATTGAACTGGAAAACGGAACTATCACCTACACCATCCGGGACGAAAATGGAAAAATATCCATAAATTCTGCCAACAAAGATAGTTTGAACAAGTTATTGGCCTATTCAGGAGTTAAGGAAAAAGTGGATCGGGATACCATTTCAGATTCCATTCTGGATTGGATTGACACAAACAAAAATCATCGTCTCAATGGTGCAGAAGATGACTACTACCGGAAACAGAATCCGCCCTATTTTGCGAAGAATGGGAAAATTGAAACCCTGAGTGAATTATTGAAAATAAGAGGCATCACAGAAGAAATCTTATACGGCTCCCCTGAGGAAGATGGGGAATATAAAGGTATCGCCCAGTTCTTGACTGTTTATAAATATTCAAAAATAAACCCTAACACTGCGAGCGAAGAAATTTTAACCATTCTCTATACACCTGAACAGGCAGAACAGATTCTCAAGAATCGGGCCGAAAAAGGCTACCACTCCAATAGTCTTTCCACCCTATTCAGAATAACTGCGACCGGAAAAGTATTTGGGAGTCGAACAGAACACACCCTTGAAGCAGTTTTTGAAAAAACCGGATCAGGTGACAATGCAAACATGGTTACTCATTATTGGAACGATAACGTCCTAGACTTATGAAGTCCATATTTTTAGAAAAATCATTGGGAATGGATATCCGGGAGGAGTCAGTATCTCTGACTCTTGTAGGGAAAAAACTACGTTCCATTGAAATCCTGGCAGGGAAAACCATTGCGCTGAAACCATTAACCGGCAAAGATGAAAAGGCGGAAAAACATTTTCTCAACAAGGTCAACCGTTTTCTTATCGAGCATGACACCTGGCCGGAATCAGTGGTAATTAGTCTTCCCCGAAGTTATATTACCTTCAAAACTTTTGAGCTTCTCGCCCCCGATCTGGAGTCAGTCCAGTCCATGGTGGAGTTTGAGCTGGAACGCCAGTTCTCTTCTGGACTCGAAGATTTAAATTTTACTTATCAGATCACCCCAAAGCATGAAAATGCTTTCCATATCACATCGGCGGCTATCAAAAAAGAAATTGCCAATTATTTTCTCGAATTAGTTCGAAAGCTTAATCTGACTCCTACAATTTTGGATATTTCCACATTCGCAAATGTTAACCTCGCCTGTTCTCAGGAAATAGAAAACGATGCAGCCATCTGGGCTCTGGCAGATATCAGTCATGAAAACCTCGATATTGCCCTGATAAAAAATAATGCCATAGAATTTTCCAGAAGCAGGGACTGGGCCTGGCAGGCAATCAAAGATGCCAATTCAGGTAAGTCAAAGGATCCCGCGAAGTTGAAAGATTTATCCGGTGAAATCACCAAAGTCATCATTGACGATTTACAACAAGCCCTTTCTTCCTGCCGAAGCATCGAAGGGAATGAACTTGTGGGCCATATTTATATAACTGGCGGTGGGGTTTTGATCCCTCATATCCAGCAAGAATTAGAAAAAGCAACTGAAGTATCTACCACTGCCTTAATGATCCCAGAGTCGGTTGCTCCAAATCTGCCCGAATCATTTTCTCCATCGCTCATGCTAACCTCTTTGGGCCTTAGCTTGAGAGAATTGAAAAAGCAAAAAATCGAAACCAACCTCATCCCTGCAGACCTACAGCCAAAAAGAAAAAAAGTAAATATAAAGTTTACCCTTGCCATGGCGGTAACAGTAGTTCTCCTTTTAATAGGTTGGTTTGCCAACAAAGTGGTCTACACAAATAAAACTCTTGCCACTTTGGATGAGCAATTGAATGAAATTAAAGGACAAGTAGCCAGCCTGGAAAAAATTGACCTGGTATACAACTCACTCAAACAATATGTAGACATTCTAAATACAATAAAAAAAGAATACCCAAACAAGCTCCCTGTACTGGGAGAGTTAACCCGCACTCTTCCCCGTGACACATGGTTAACACATTTAAACTTCAAACAGCGAGAAGTTGAAGTTAAAGGGTTCTCTCCTGTTGCATCAAAACTTATTCCCCTTCTGGAACAATCCAAAACTTTTATGGGAGCCGGGTTTTTGGGAACCATAATCAGTGAATCAGCGGGCGAAAAATTTACCATTCGCGCTAACCTGGAATCGGATTTGTGAGTATGGATATCAGTGAAAGAGATAAAAAGGTTTTAATGGGTGGAGTTGCTTTTGTCGTTTGTTATCTATTGCTCATTTTTGTCGCAGAGCCCATCTACAAAAAACAGGACAAAACAAATGATAAAATTAAAAGCAAAGTGCAATTCATCCAAAAATACTATGAAGTTCTAAATCAGAAATCGTATTACCAGCAAAAAGAGAAAGCGAATCAGAATACCCATGTGAGTCTAGCTCGCAGGTTTTTAAAGGAAAAACAGCCGGGCCTCGCCGCGGCCAGCCTGCAAAAACTGATCGAAGGTTTTTCCGGAGGATTGGTAGCCATTGAACGAACAAAAGTAAATAAACCTAAATACATACAAGGTTTACTTGCCGTGCCCATAGAAATTTCTGTTCGTTCCAACCTTAAAAATTTATCCCTGTTTTTAATGCGGATTGAGAATCATGAAAAATTTCTAATCATAGAAGAACTTCGATTACGGAGAATTAATAAAACGGAACCAGAAGAACTACAAACGCGTTTAATGATAACGGGCTTCATTCAGGAACTGGACCCCAAAGGTGCGAAACCAATATGAAACGAATTTTAATTATTTTAACAGTATTTACTTTGTCTGCGGCCTGGTTTGGGTGTGGGGCTACGAAAAAATCCACCATGAATCGCCTCCAAAACAAAACGGATGTGATAGATGCCATGATTTTTCAGGACCCTGCAAATAACAGCAAGAATATTGGGACCGAAGAATTAATTGACCCTAGTAAAATCAAGAGTATTCCCCAATCCCAGCAACCAAAAAGAATTCGTATTACAGCTGGCAACACTCCCCTGCATAAAGGACCCGGAACTCAGTACTTAAAAATTGGGACTGCCGCCAGAGGAGACCTTTTCGACTTGATTCGAGTTGAAAGAGGTTATGGGAAAGGTGAAACCTGGTATCTCACTGAAGATGCTACGGGAAAGAAATTTTTTATCTCCAACAAATTTTCAACGATTATTCGGGAAGAACAAAAGCCTTCTGTAGATACGGCCAAAGAACAAAAAGCTTTGAGTCCTGAATCACCAACCCCTGAGAATGCGGAGCAGAATGTTCTTGAAAAAGTCGAACTGCAAAAGCGGAAAAAGGTTTCGTTGGATAAGATTCAAACTATTGTAAATGTCGAGCCTGATCTTCCTCCTGAATTGAAAGAAGCAAAACATATTACTCTCAATTTTGAGGGAACAGAACTCTATGATGTTATCACCACCTTTTGTGAACTGCTAAAAATTGATTATTTTATCGAAGGCAATGTTGAAGGCAAGGTAACCTTGCAAACCTTCAACAAAATTCCTGTTGAAGACTTATACTCCGTTCTAGAACAGATCCTTGCATTGAATAATGTAGCGGTTGTAAAAAGTGGAAATTTCTACCGGTTCCTTCAGGCTCCGGATGCGGCAAAAAAACCCATGAGCATTCATTTTGCCGATGACCCCCGAATCCCGGATAAAGAGCGAATGATCATTCAGATCATTCCACTCCAACATATTTCTGTAGATTCGATGAAGAAAATTATCAGCCCTCTTCTCACAACCAATGCCAGTTTCATAGAAATCCCGGAAACAAACAATTTGATGATGATCGAGATGGCTTACAACGTCAAACGAATCATCAAAGTTGTGAAGGCTCTGGATATTGACAAATTAGCCTCTTCAGATATTCAACTTTATAAACTGAGAAATGCAGATTCTGAAGTACTGGTCAGTGAGTTGGAGGAAGTTTTCAGTTCCATGGGTTACAAAGAGGCTCTCGGCGACTCGCTTTCATTTCTTTCACTCACAAGATTAAATTCGGTACTCGTGGTCAACGCTTTTGATAAAATCCTTCCGACTATTGAATTCTGGGTCAACCGGCTGGATCAACCCGTCTCGGAAGGAGACGTAAGCACCTTCGTATATTATGTGCAAAACGGGGATGCCGCGGCCCTATCAAGCCTGTTAAATGGAATTTTTCAAGACCAGGCATCCAGCACAGGTACCGCAACAAAGGCTTCAACAAACTCTCAATCCAAAACAACTGCAACGACAGCAAATGTTTCTGGAGCGCGCACCACGACATCTACTTCAACCTCCAAGACACCCGTGGTCCAGACAAAAAATGGGCTTAACAGTGAGTTTGAAGGCGATATCACCATTTTGCCCGACTCGGATACTAATTCCCTGATCATTCGTACTAGTCCCCGAAACTATCCGGCTATTCTGGCACTGATAAATAAACTAGATCTGTTTCCGCAACAGGTTTTGATTGAAGTATTGATCGTTGATCTTAGCATTGATGATTCGACCGCATCAGGACTGGAACTGGCCATTAAAGATTCTGCAGGCTCCACAACAATTGCGGGAGGCATTAGCTCCAGCTCAACCAATGCCACAGCCCTGGGAAGTTCCATTGGAACCGCTACAGCTTCATTTTTAAGAGGAGGAAGTTTTTTTATCGGAAACCCTGATAAAATAATAGCTCAGTTGCAACTATTCGCGTCAGACTCAAAAACCAATGTTCTGGCTAATCCTATTCTAGTGACCTCGGACAATAAAGCCGCCAGCATATCCATTACTGATGAGATCCCCATTGTACAAGAGGCCCAGACTCCGTCAGGCGGTGCCGCAGTTGTCACTGCGACAGTAGAGTATCGCAGTGTTGGAATCAAACTGGATATTACGCCCAAGATCAATTCAGATAACTTTATTAACCTTCAAATCAGTCAGGAAATCTCCAGTCGAGGTGCCGATGTAGGAGACCAGCCTTCATTTAATACCCGGCAAGTTAATACAGAGGTGGTCTTGAAGGATAATCAGGTTCTGGTTATGGGTGGGTTAATGCGAACAGACACCATAGACACGATTTCAGGGGTTCCTGTGCTGAAAGACCTCCCCTATGTAGGAAAGCTTTTTGGCTCTGAAACGACTAGCTTGAAAAAGACGGAGCTGATGATATTCATCACCCCCCATGTTATCTCTAATTCTAATGACTCTGAGTTTGTCACCCGCCAATTCAAAAAACGCCTGACTGACGTGAAAAGCTTGGACTTCAGGAAGGGTTAGTATTCACTCTTGGCAAAAACCCCATAAAGTGCTTGAAATCAGGGATAATCTCAAGCATAGTAGGAGTTCTTTTATTCTATAATACCCTTTCGTTGGCACTTATTTTCCAGAGTCTAAGAGGGCCATCCAAAATGAAGCGGATTGGAGTACCGATTATCCAAGGTAGAAATGATTAAATCCAAATTTGTTAATAGTTTAGAGTTGATCGGTGGAACCCCTTTAGTTAAACTGAACAGCGTTATCCCTTCAAACGGTGCCAATATATTTGCTAAGCTGGAGTTCTTCAATCCAGGGGGTAGCGTCAAAGACCGTATCGCGTTGGCCATGATTGAAGATGCGGAAAAAAAAGGCCTGATCAAGCCCGGTTCAACGATCATTGAACCCACTAGTGGAAATACGGGCATTGGCTTGGCTCTTGTGGGTGCCGTCAAGGGTTATGAAGTCATACTGGTCATGTCTGAAAACATGAGCTCCGAACGAAGGTTGATTCTGGAAAGTTTCGGTGCAAAAACAGAATTGAGTCGCGCCGAATTTGGAATGGAAGGCACTATCCAAAGGGCAGAGGAAATGCTGGCGGAAAATCCCGATTATTTCATGCCCCAGCAGTTCAACAATCCTGCTAACCCGGAAGTGCATCGGCAGACAACCGGGCCGGAAATCATCGCCGCCATGGGAGATGAATCGGTAGATGGTTTTGTCGCAGGAATTGGAACCGGGGGAACCATCACAGGCGTTGGAGAGGTTTTAAAGAAGCATTATAGTCAGGTTAAAGTGGTGGGTGTCGAACCAGCAACTTCGGCGGTATTATCGGGAAACCCTCCTGGCCCCCACAAAATTCAGGGAATTGGAGCAGGTTTTAAACCCAATGTTCTGAACTTTGATCTGCTGGATCAAATTTTACCTGTATCTGATGAAGATGCCTTCCAATTTGCCCAGAGAATGGGGAAAGAAGAAGGACTTCTGGTTGGGATTTCTTCTGGAGCCGCATGTTTTGCGGCTAATGAACTGGCTAAAGAATTGGGTCCCGGAAAAAATGTTGTTGCAGTTTTACCAGATACTGGGGAGCGCTATTTCAGTTTTAATAAATACTTCTAAAACAAACAGGACTCGAAAATATAGATAACAACAAGCTCAATTATTTTTCGTTTTCCTGTAAAAAAACTAAGGGAATGTTGGAATGGGTCATGTAAAAGGGTTAATCTGTAAAGAATGTAAAAGAGAGTTCCCCAAGGAAGCAATTCATGTTTGTGAATTCTGTTTTGGACCTCTGGAAGTCAATTACAACTACGAAGCAATTAAAAAGATTGTAACCCGGAAATCTATTGAGTCCGGCCC
>Ga0233434_1003322_pt1 | contig 13177 bp, 15 predicted proteins | sample SI_122_August201_4_FD_182738 | JGI IMG/M metagenome (GOLD analysis project Ga0233434, IMG submission 182738) | Seawater microbial communities from Saanich Inlet, British Columbia, Canada - SI_122_August2016_120_MG | ecosystem: Environmental > Aquatic > Marine > Inlet | place: Canada: British... | reverse complement strand
GTGTTCCAATTGGAGTTGAAATGTAAACAGCATCTACTGATTTATCTTTAATAACATCTTCATATGTTCCAAATTTTTTACAATTAAATTCTTTACAAAATTCTTTAGCTTTATTTTCTGTTCTACTTCCTATTATTTCAATTTCTGCATATTTTGATTTAATTATTGCCGGTATCACTGAACGTTTTGCAATTCTTGAACATCCAATAATTCCAATTTTAATTGAATTCATTTTTTTATAAATATGAAATAATTCCTCTTACGTGTGGTCCAACAAAGTTTTCAATTTTTAATAATTGCTTAATTTGATACAATGTAATCCAAATGAAGTAGTCTGGAATATCTAATTCTTTATTTTCATCAATTTCTATAATCATGTTATAATTTGATTTTAAATGAAATCTTCCTCCATCTTCAGATTGCCATTTTGCATAAATAATTTTTGGATTATTTGATTCATCAAAATATTCTGTAAATAAAGGTCGCTTTCCACCATGAGCTTTTAGTAAGTTACTTGTTGTTGCTTGTAATGTTGGTGATAATTGTAATTTACCAATATTCCCTGGCTCTGCTTTTGCTTGAAGTAGATAATGTGGAATCCCATTAATTTTTTTCATCAATATCCCCAATATCCCTCCTGGGTTTTTTGCAATCATTGGTTGGGTCCAACCTTCTTTTCCTACTTCTCTATCAAATGTATTTGAAACTTTTATTCCAATTATTTCAAAAAATCCTTTTGAATTATGAGAAAGATTTCCTGTTTTTTCATCAATATTCCATTTTTCTAGATCTTTTACACCTATTTCTTCTACAATCATATCTGATTCTTCTCTTTTTTTGTTAAACCATTCAATAATGTAATCAAGATTGTTAATCTGATTATCATCTCTAATTGATTCTAACATCGTTTTGATCCGATTATTTGTATCGTCATTTAAATCATATCCTTTTTTTTCCAAAATTACTTTAATTTCGTCAATTAACACGTAATCATGTAAAATTATTGTCTAATTATATTTTCTATCAAATACTTAAAGAGATGAATTTGAAAAGTTAATTACATCTTGAGCATATCCTAGAAAATTTTTTGTGCCTGCATGACTGATTATTTATTACAAAATATTAAATTCTTAGTAAGATTCAAAATTTCATGGAATCAAAAGCTGATATCTATAAAGGATATCATGAAGCTCGTACATCTCATTATTATAAATGGGAAAAAGCTCAATCTATTAGATATTTTGAGTATAGAAAAAAATGGGAAGATAATGCAAAAAATTTGATTGTTGAAGAATATCCATTGCATCTTGATATTGGAATCACAAATGTTTGTAATCTTGAATGTACTTTTTGTGCTAGAACTGTTCTTATTGATGAAGGAAAATTTCGAAAAGCTGCTCATATGGATTTTGAATTATATAAAAAAATAATTGACGAAGCAGTAGAATTAGGTACATTTTCCATAAATCTTAATCTGTTAAATGAACCTCTTACAAATCCTGATCTCATTAAAATGATCAAATATGCAAAAGAAAAAGGTATTGTAGATGTCCATTTTCATTCTCATGGGGGATTATTAACTGAAAAAAAATCCCTTGAATTAATTGAATCTGGATTAGATAAACTCTTAATTTCTGTTGACACTCCAAATAAAAAAAAATATGAAAAACTAAGAGTGTTATCAAAATTTGATTCAGTTATTTCTAACATAGAAAAATTTAAAGAATTAAGAGATAAGAGTAATTCTTTAGGTCCTTTAATCAAAACAAATTTCATAGAATTTCCTGAAATAACAGAGGAAGAAATGAAAAGTAATCTTGAATTTGGATTAACTATTTCTGACTGTGTTGGTTTTCAAGAATTCATTGATCCTACATGTACTATTGGTGAAAAAAAATCATATTCTTCAGATTATAAATCATCATTCATTTGTCAACAGCCATTTACTCGTATTGCAATAGCTGAGGATGGAACTGCTTCTCCTTGTTGTTTAGATCATCAATTTGAATTATCTGTAGGTAACGTAAAAAATCAATCATTAAAGGATTTGTGGAGATCAGACGGTATGGAAAAAATGAGAAAAAAACAACTTGAAGGAAAATTTTTTGAAATTCCTCGTTGTCGTAATTGTGAAATGGCAACTAATGGTGATGAGGGAATTCCTACACAATTTGAAAAATATGGACCGACACTATAATTATAATCAATTATTTTTAATTATACTATAATTCAATCAATTCCTGTTCTTTTTTCTCTTCAGACCATCCATTTTCTGTTGAATACTCTTCCAAATAGATTTGAATTCCACGTCTTTCTACATTATCTGTAATTCGTCTTACCCCATGTGCTGCAAATGGTCCATCATGGAAGATCATTGCAGAATTATCTAAATTATAAGGTTCAAAAACTATTTTTGATTCATCATCTTCTGTTGCAACATATGTTCCACCTGGTTTTCCTTCTTCCCAATTTTTTGAAAAATATGCCATTATGATTATTGTTGATGGGCCTTTATTGTGTATGTGCGGTAATTGAAAACCATTTTTTCTAATTAATGTAAACTGAAATTTTTTTATTTTTGTAATGGGAATTCCCGAAAATTTTCTGATATTTTCAATAAAATCATTACTATGTAAATATTTTACAAATTTATTCCATGCTTCACTATAGTTATTATCTTGTTGTTGGGTAATATTTTTATCTTCATCAACTTTACCCCAATATTTTCTATATGCACATTTATCATAGGAATCTTGACTTTCCCATGATTCATTAAATTTTGGATATGTTTTGTATAATTCATTATATAATTCTTCTTCGATAAAATTTTCTACATATGCCCATTTTGTAGGACTGTTTTCTTTAAAACTATTAGATTTTTTAAAAATTTCTTTCCAGTTTAATATTTTTTCCATATTTAATTTGATTTTCCTTCTTCAATTAAAGTATCTATCTTATACAAAACTCCAGTTAATAGACTTGAATATACTTTTTTTACAATTGGACGTAATATTTTTGCTTTTAAACTTAATTTTAAATCAATCTCAATCTCTACACTAGATCCATTTTCTTTCTGTTTTACTTTCATGTTGATTATGGTATTTTTTGCAGGTCCTGATGTAATTGTAGTTTCAATTTCATTATTACCTATTTTATGCGTACTTTCTTGAACAATTTCATTTTTTACAACTGTTTTAAACACTAATGTTTCTCTTGTCATAATTTGGTTCTCTTTTTCACTAATGATTTCTACTCTTTTTAGTTGTCTTGGTAGTAGATTAGGCATATTCTTAAAATTAATTAGTTCAGCAAAAATATCATTTGGTAATGATTCCATTTGCATTGCAAATTTCATAAATTGGATTTATTGTACTTTTTAATTAATTTTCTTTATATTCTTAAGAGTTGATAATACATTATTCTTGATCTATTTGTTTCTAATTAACTAATGTGGCAAGTATAAAAAAGCAGTTAATTAATAGAATCGTTGATAAGTATGGTTTAAGAATAATAAATAATCTATGATCAAAATTAAGATTGGTAATGCCATGTTGGGCGATAATGAACACTACTTTACAATTGCTGAGGCTGGTGCTAATCCTGATGCAGAAGTAAATTAATAATGCTAATTGATTTGACAAATTATTATGTTTGATGGAAAAAAAATACTAATTACTGGAGGTACTGGTTCTCTTGGACAGGCACTCACTAAACGGCTTTTGGAATTTAATGTAGATGCAATTAGAATCTTTAGTAGAAATGAAAATAATCAAGTGGATATGGCATCACAACTTAATGATGATCGTCTTCGCTTTTTGGTGGGAGATGTTAGAGATTATTCACGTCTTGTGAGAGCTATGGAAGATATCGATATAGTCTTTCATGCTGCAGCATTAAAACATGTACCTGTTATAGAATACAATCCATTTGAAGCCATTAAGACAAACGTTTTAGGATCTCAAAATGTTGTTGATGCTTGTATTCATGAAAATGTTGAAACTGCTGTATGTGTTGGAACCGATAAAGCAGTTTCCCCACTTAACACATATGGTGCAACTAAATTACTTATGGAAAAATTATTTGTAACAGCTGATAATTATATCAATCCAAAAAGACATAACACAAAATTTTTAGCTCTACGTTATGGTAATGTACTAGGAAGTAACGGTTCTGTAATTCCTAAATTTATAGATCAAATAAAATTAGGAAAAAAAATTACAATAACAGATCCTGAGATGACTCGATTCAGTATAACTATGGATGACGCCTTAGATTTTATTTTAGACTCGACAAAAATTGGAGAAGGTTCAGAAATTTTTATACCTAAACTTAGAACATACTCTATAATGGATGTAAAGGACGTACTTTTTGAATTAATTGATAATGTGGAAGAGGAATATGTAGGAATAAGACCGGGCGAAAAATTACATGAAATATTAATAAATTTGGATGAAATGCGTTATACTTTTGAATTAGATAATAAATATGTCATACATAAATCATCCAAAATTGAAAATAATGACATAGAGAAAAATGAAAAAATGAAAAAAGTTGATGGAAGTCAACCATATTCATCAGATCTCACAGAGAAAATTCCAAAAAATGAACTTAAAATTATTCTAAAGAATTTTTTAACAAATTATAAAGAACAGGATCTCAAAAAATAGAATCTTTTATTGTCTTATAAAATGAATAATGTAATAGTACATGTCAGAAAAAATTCTAATAATCGGTAAGGGTTTTTTAGGTGAAAAATTATTTTCAGAATTTCATGATTCAGGAATTAACGTGTTGGGAACTCATTATCATAAATCAGATCCCATTATAGATATTACAAATATACATTCTATAGAGAAAATAACCCATGAGTTTAAACCTGATTTCATAATTAATTGTGCAGCATTAACTAATCTAGATCAGATTGAATCTAATCCTAAAAGAGCATATGCAATAAACGCATATGGTGCAAAAAATATTGCAAAAGTATCTAGACGAAATAAGATCAAAATGATTCACATCTCTACAGACAGTGTATTTGACGGAATGGAAGGTATGTATCACGAAGATGATGTTCCCAATCCAATAAATGAATATGCCAAATCAAAAAAAATGGGTGAAGACTTTGTAAAAGAAACTTTAGATGAACATATAATCATAAGAACCAATTTTTACGGACATAACTCTGAAGAGAAATTTCTCTTTAATTGGATATTAAAAAAATTGAAAAATAAACAACAAATTACTGGATTTTCGGATGTAATATTCAATCCCTTAGAAATAAGAAATGTATCAAGTATGATTAGCGAATTAATTTACAAAGATTTTGACGGGATTATGCATCTTTCTTCAAATGAAGTTATTACTAAATATGAATTTATAATGGAAATAACAAAAATGTTGAATTTTGATATGGAACTAGTAATAAAAGGAAGTATAAAAAATGTTAATTTTATAGCCAAAAGACCACTTAATACTTCGTTATCTAATCATCAAGCAAAAAATTTTTTAAAAACACAGCCATTATCGTTAAAAAACTGGTTAGAAAATTATAACCTAATAAATTTTAGATAAAACTAGAAAGCTTAATCATAAGTGGAATAATCAATTTTGATTCTTGTTAATATCTAGAAAGTCATAACTTTTTTTATTTCTTTACCTTCTAGCATATTGTGTATTGAGCCGGTTTGTAAATGAGGTTTCATTTTTTCTAATGCATTTTTACATACCTCAAGTGTTTTTTCAATATCTTTCTGTGAATGTGAATAACAAATCAAAGTTTCTCCAGGTCCAAACATAACATTATTTTTTATACATTCTTGTAAAAAAATACTTTTTTGGAGATTTGCGGAAATTCCATTAATTTCCGCAAAAGTAATGTCCCCTCTAACAGGAGTGCCATTCCATTTTATGTCAATTCCAATTTCTTTGCCTATCTTTTCTATTCCATCTTTTAATAATTGTCCAATACCCCAACAATGTGAAATTATGTCTTTTGTAAGAAATTCATTTACTACTGCCATTCCAGCAGCAATTGAAAGTGTTTCTCCTCCATATGTAGTAGAATAAAAAACATCATTAAATTTTTTCATATATTCTTCTTTACCAGTAATTGCAGCTAGTGGGGCACCATTTCCTATTGCTTTTCCAAATGCAACCATATCGGCTTCGATTCTGAATAATTCTTGTGCACCACCATTTGCAAGTCTAAAACCAGTTAACACTTCATCAAAGATTAAAAGAGCATTATTTTTATGTGCAAGTTCTTTTAATTCTTGCAAATAATTTTCATTAGGGTAATCAAGCCAGATTGGCTCCATAACAATTGCAGCTACTTTACCCTCAAATCTTTTAAAGGTATTTTTTGCGTCTTGAAGATCATTATATCTAAAGAGATGTATTAATTCCTGATTAAATTTTGGAATACCTTCATTTTTGCTAGTTATTGCAGTAAACCAATCATGCCAAACTCCTCCGTGACCAGTATACAAAATATGATCCTTTCCAGTATATGCTCTAGCTGCTTTGACACATGCAGTAACTGCATCTGAACCCGTCTTTGCAAATCTAACCATTTCAGAACCTGGGATTATTTTTTGTAATTTTTCTGAAAACTCAACCTCAAGATAATGTGGCATTGAAAATGAAATTCCATTTTCAATCTGTTTTTTAATTGCATCATCTACTGATTTGTAACAATATCCAAGAATTACAGGACCTAGACCCAACACATAATCAATATACTCGTTGTCATCAACATCAAAGACATGACTTCCTTTTCCATGCTTAAGATATGTGGGATATGTTCCACTAACATAGCTATAGTGAGCCTTACTAAAGGTTTGAGATAAAGCTGGAATGAGACTTTCTGCTCGTTTTAAGAATTCTTGTGATTTCTTAAGATTCACATTATTGGGTTTCATTAACCATTAGATAACTTTATCAATAATTTTGATGATTTTTTTTGCAATATTTTGGTTGTCAAAAGGAAGTTTAGTCATTCCAGCAGATTCAATAAATTCATCATTAATGACAGTTTTAAGTAGAGAATTAATTGAAATTCTATTTTTTAGACCAAGTTTTTGAAATTCTTTATGGATTAAATTAGATTCTTTATGTTTTGGTTCAAGAATATAATAAAATCTAGTTTTACTAGTGAGACATTCCGAAGCAAAGCCATAACCACATTTACAAATCACTAAGTCTGCAGCAATTATAAGATTCTGTCCTTCTGTAAGATTTTTTAGGTTACTTTTCTTAATTATTGAATAATTAGATACGTCAAGAATTTTGATATTTTTAGAGTGTTTTAATTGAATTTGTTTTTTTCCAGATAAAGAAACAAGGACTAGTTTTTCAGAGGATTTGACTCCTAAAAAATTTCGGATTTGTTTTCGCGTGCATGTGGGATGTCGTGCCACAATACCCATTTTATGGGTATTTTGAAAATTTACAGGAGTTCCCAAAGGTAAACGCAGTATGGTATGTGCATTTTCATATGAATTTTTTATGTATGTCCTAAGATTGCTTGAGATTTTCAGAGATTCATTCCAAACAAAGTTAGAAACAAGTATAGACTTTATATTATTTTTAGAAGCTGTAAGTATTGGCATAAAAGAAACGTCACTTATAATAATATCTGGCTGTATTTTTTTAATTATTACGGATTCTTTTTTTATTAGAATTGGCATTTGATTAATCCAATCAGAAATATTTATTTTAGTTTTAGATTCATCAAATAACATGCCATTTTTTTTACACATTACGGGTTGAAAATCAGTTTGTCCAGAAATAATTTTTATTTCAGGTAAGGATTGTTTTAAAAATTTAAAAGGATCATTGCTACGTATAACAATTTGAATTTTTTTTTTCCTTAATTCACGAATTATAGCTACAGTTCTAGAAGCATGACCTAATCCATGATCAGTGACATAATAAAGAATTTTCAAACAAAAACAGCTCTTCCAGTACTTCCAGATTTTTTTATTGCCAATGAAATTTCAAGTGTCCTCTTAGCATCATTAAATGTAATTAAATCATTATTTCTCTTTCCTAAAATACAAGAGATGATATATTTCATTTCATCAACATATATCTGATTGTTATCTAGACCATATTTTATTGTCTTAAATTTTGAAGAACCTGCTTTTTGAACCTCTATTTTTTTTGTTTCAAAATTCCATCTAATGGAACCTTTTTCACATAAAATTTCACAATGCCTATTATATTTAGGATTTATAAAATCTAAATGAATTCTCCCAATTGAGTTTGACTTAGAGACTAACAATATTTCTGCAATGCCCTCTGCTTTGACCTTTAAACTTGGAATAGAAGTAAAATAGGAAAATACTTGTTTAATCTCACCAACTAACCATAGTATGTAATTTAATTCATGAGAACCATCTAGTATTATGCCTCCTCCTAATTGCTTAGATCCTGTGTAACTTTTTGTATGATCTTGCCATGCTCTCCAATTGGGTAAATACCATCCTTCATACGCATCAAATGAAATGATTTTGCCAACGATATTTTGTGTAAGTAGTTTCTTTATTTTTTGTAAACCATAATCAAATCTAAAAACATATCCAACAAAAATATTGAGAGAGTTTTTCTTTGCTATTTTTATAATATTGTTAACGTCTTTAAGTGAATTACTAAGAGGTTTTTCTATAAAAATATGTGATGATTCAGTAAGGGCTTTTTTTGCAATACTCAGATGGGTGCTTGGAGGAGTACAAATCAAGGTACAATTTATATTTTTAAAGTCAAGAGTTTTGAGTTGTTCAACATTAAATTTTTTTGATATTTTTTTTACTAATACACAATCGGTGTCATAAATTTTTATATTTTTTTGTCCTAATGATAAAAGATTGTCTATATGTCTTTGACCAATTGAGCCACATCCCACAATTAAAAAATTTATTTTATTTTCTTTTTTCATATTTCTATAAATTGATTAGATCTTAGTAATGATAAAAAAGATTTGCTCATGCTAGTTATAATCCCTATTTTCTTTAAGAGGTAAATACGGGACAAGATCTTTTTTAGCACGTTTTTTTAAAATTAAATTAAATTTAGATGCCGAAACGCCGATTGCTGGTCTTAGACATTTGATGTTATTATGGTCAAATCTCTCACCTTTCTTAATTTTCTTTATAGTGTAAACAGATCTTCTTTGAATAATTCTAGTATGTTTCTCTGATTTTTCAACTTTTTTTATTCCATCTCCTAAGGCTTTTTCCAAATCTCTTATTTTTTTTACCATGTCTGAGAAATTAGTAGGATCCAATGAATGTGGATGATCAGGTCCCAGATTTTTAGGATTATCTGTAAAATGTTTTTCAATAACACATGCTCCTAATGCCACGCTTGCAATTGGAATCAAAATACCTGGGGAATGATCAGAATATCCAACATCGTAATGAAATTTTTTCTTTAATGTAACCATTGCATTGATGTTAGCTTCATCTATAGGTGTTGGATATTGTGTAACAGATTGTAATAAAATAATGTTGTTATTGCCTTCTTTTTTTATAATGTTAATTGCTTTTCTTATTTCAGTAATTGTACTTGCACCAGTTGGAAGTAAGATCGTTTTTCTTTTTCTTGCAATATATTTTAAAAAGTCTAGATAAGTTATATCGCCTGAACCTATTTTGTAAGCAGGAGTTTTGTTCTCTTCTAAAATATCAACTGCAGCATAATCATATGGAGTAAACATGAAATGAATTCCCAGAGTATCTGCATATCTTGATAGATCTTTATGCCATTTTCTTGGCAATTCAGCATCCTCATAGATATTCCAAACCGATTTTTTCCATTTTGCCTGAAATGTAATTTTATCTTTAAACCCTGTTGGGGAAAGTAATTCCTTTGTCAAAAAGCTTTGAAATTTTGCACAATCTGCACCAGCTTGTTTAGCTAATTTTATTAATTTTTTTGCTTTTATTAAACTACCATCAAAATTTGAACCAATTTCAGCAATAATATAACAAGGATGTTTTTCACCTACTAATTTATTTCCAATTCGTAATGAAGACAATTTTAAACTCTTACCATATCTAATATTCATTATTTAATTCTTAATAACATCTCTTTTCTTAATTTCATCTGATTTTTCAAACTTTACCATATCCGCATTTGGTATAATCTGTGAAATTTTTTCAGAACATTCAACTTCTACTGGATGTGGAAGAGAAAATAATATTCCTTGTTTTAATTGATCTATTATTGCATCATTGACTGGTTTGTAATTGTATCCTAATGTTATGGGTCCTAAACCACATAAATAATCTAAATATTCATTTCCATCTATATCAGTAAAATGAGAACCATTTGCAGTTTGTACATATGTGGGGAAAACTCCTTCAACAAAACTTTCTACTCTTCTACTAAATGTCCCTGTTTGATGAGGAATTAATGATAATGCCTTTCTTTTTATTTCATTAGATTTTTCAAATTTTTCTTTCATAATATCTCTGAATATACTAATAATTTATGGTTTCTTGTTCTCATCTGAATAATTTTTTTCAAAAATATATCCTTTTTCAAAAAACCCTAATTTTTTGATAAATTTGATTGATGGTTCATTTTTGATATTAACTGTTGCGAAATATTTTTCTCTTGGATTTTCTTTCATCAATAAAACTATTGATTCTTCACCAAATCCTTTTCGTTGATATTTTTTTAAAATATGATATGCAATCATATTTTTTTTTGTAATGCACACATTTCCAACAATATCTTCATTTTCATTCAATACCATATACCATTTGTCATATTCATGATTTTCATTTTCAGCGAAATATTTTGTTACAAATTTCTCTGAATCTTCATATTTTGGAATCTTGTTTCCTGATGTAGATGCATTAGGTGTATCTAAAAATTCTTTTAAATGTTCATATAAGATTCTAATTTCATTTTTTTCTATTAATCGGATTTTTGTCTTCATAATTTGTAATATTTTTTATGTATAACTTATAAATTCTATGAATTATACATTGCACATAGAATCATGAATATCAATAAACTATTTGATTTGTCTGGTAAAGTTGTAATTATTACTGGTGCTGCAGGTTTACTTGGAACTAAATATGCATATGGGCTAAGTCAAGCAGGTGCTGATGTTGTTTTAGCTGATTTGAATCAAACGAAATGTAAAATTATTGAAAAAAAGATAAGAAAGAAATTTGCTACAAAGCCAATGTCAATTAAACTAGATTTAAGAAATAAAGAATCCATTTTATCTATGACATCGTCTATTTTGAAAGAATATTCTAAAATTGATGTTTTGATAAATAACGCTGCTTATCAAGGAAACCCAAAAATTAGATCATCTGGATTTGAAAATCTTGAACTTGATGTGTGGAATCAAGCACTTGATGTAAATCTGACTGGTGTTTTTCTGTGTTGCCAAAGTATTGGTAAACAAATGATTAAACAAAAATTTGGTAATATTATCAATATTGCTTCTACATATGGGTTAGTTGGACCTGATCAAAGAATCTATGGTAAGAGTGGTCAAAATTCTGCAATTTTTTATGCTACTACAAAAAGTGGAATTCTAAATCTTACACGGTATTTGGCAGCTTATTGGCAAGGAACAGGAATTAGAGTAAATACATTTTCTCCTGGAGGAGTAGAAAATAATCAAAATCCTGATTTCATAAAAAAATATTCTGAAAAAACTCCATTAGGACGTATGGCCAAAAAAGATGAGTATATTGGGTCAATAATTTTTTTGGCATCTGATGCTTCATCTTACATGACAGGTTCTAATTTGATAGTAGATGGCGGATGGACTTCCTGGTAATTTATATTATTTTAGGTTAAGAAATTTCTTATCTTCTTCTAATGAACGTGTTAATCCTTCATTTGCTAAATATTTTTTATTTATCTCAAAAATATTTGGTTTTTTATTAAATAAACTAATTATATCATTCATTAAAATTGGTCTATTTTTAATTTCTTTAATTATATTTCGTATTAAATCTAAATCTTCTTGATAATCTAACGTCCATCTATGAGATGACATATTTTTTTTATTAATGATATTTTTAATCCTAAATTTTTTTTTATTATTTCTAAAATATAGTGTTACATGTTCTTTTTCTGATGGTAATTTTGCATTTTTCCATGCTTGTTCTAATATGCTAAAAGTAAATACTTCTGTATCTAAGCCATCTGGAAATGTTCTTGGTTCCATATTATGAACATAATCGTACTTATTAGAATTAAAAATTTTAATTATTGAATCTACAATTTTGGGATCAATTAACGGGCAATCTGCTGTTATTCGTACTATTTTTTTTAATTCAAATTTTTTTGCACATTCATAGAATCGATCTAAAACATTATCTGAATTACCTCTAAAACAATTAATTTTATTATTTTTTGAAATTTTTTCAATAATATCATCTTCATTTAATTTTGTTGTTGCAACAATAATTTTATCCACATTTAAAGAATTTTTTAATTGATTTATCGTATAATATAAACTCGGATTTTTACCATCTAATAATTCCATAACTTTTCCTGGTAAACGGGTTGATCCCATTCGAGCTTGAATTATGCATCCAATCATATTTTTAATCTAAAACATGTTTTTATTTAACTTAATTTATTGAGCGGTATTAGTTTATTTTTAACTTTAAACTGTCATTTTATTTTGTCTAATAATTTTTCCTTGTTTTGATGATTTTTTTGCATCTAAAACAATTTGAAGTGTTTTCTTTCCATCTTTTATACTGTTAAAAGTTTCTTCTTTGTTCTTAACACATTTTAAAAAATATTTTAGTTCATCAATAAACATTGAATTTCGTTTAAAATCCTCTTTTTTTAGAACCGTTTTCCATTGTTTTTTATTTTGAGAATAAATTTTTACCTCGTTTAAATCTGAATTCCAATACACCGTTCCATCTATTCCTTTAATTTTACAACTTTTAAATTCTGGGCGTGAAAAATAATCTAAATGTAACTGTACTATAATATTTTGATTAAAATTTAACGTCATCATTGATAAATCATCTGCTGAAATTTCTAAATCACTAAATTTTCCAGTAATTGAAAAAACTTTTTTTACATCTCCAAAAAACCAATACAAAAAATCTAATTCATGTATCATTGTTAGTGCTATTCCTCCTCCTAATTCTTTTTTTGCAGCGTAACCTTTTCTATAGTC
>Ga0233434_1003314_pt1 | contig 13205 bp, 19 predicted proteins | sample SI_122_August201_4_FD_182738 | JGI IMG/M metagenome (GOLD analysis project Ga0233434, IMG submission 182738) | Seawater microbial communities from Saanich Inlet, British Columbia, Canada - SI_122_August2016_120_MG | ecosystem: Environmental > Aquatic > Marine > Inlet | place: Canada: British... | reverse complement strand
ACATAGAATGCTTTGACATCTTTATTGTTATCAAATGCTTCTTTAATTTGATCAAAAGTTGCATTTTCTCCTGGTGTGGTTTGAAGTTTAATTACATTGGCACCTTGGCCTTCAATAAGTTGACATAATCTATTTGAAAATTCTCCATTAACTGGAATTATTACTTTGTCACCTTTCTTTACCACATTAATGACTCCTGCTTCAACTGCACCTGTTCCAGAAGCAGATAAAGCAACAATATCATTTTGTGTTTGGAAAACTTGTTGAGTCTTATCTACAACATCAGTGTATAGTTCAACAAAATCATCACTTCTATGATTAATAATTGGTGCAAGCATTGCTCTCATTACTCTATTAGGTACATTTGTTGGACCAGGTAGCATTGAAAGATATTCCATTTGTAATCTAATCTAAATGCGATATTGGGATTATTTATAATTAAAGATTTTTGAGATGATTTTTTACATTGATTTTTTCTAAGAAATTTTTAGATCCTTCAGGTACTAAATCATTCCAGTTTTGATCGCTAATAATTAGATCACGTATACGAGTTCCAGATAATTTGTCTCGTTTTAAAAATGGGATAGCCATTACCTGAATATTTCTTTTTGAATACAGGTGATTTGTTAATTCATCATTTGAGAAAATTATATCAAATTTTGGAACAATAGTATCTATTTTCTCAATCCATTTCATATGATTATCCAAATCTGGAATAAAATAAATTGAAATTTTCTCTTTCATAACATCATCAATTGAAGAAAGTATCATTTCTTGTCGTTGTTCTGCTGAAAATGGGTTATCTTTTTGTGGTGGTAGATTTGAGCTGCCTAAACCTACCCATAGTTTATCAACTTTGGATAAAGCAAATTGTAGAGCATCTAAATGACCTAAATGAAAAGGTTGGAATCTTCCAATCAACAAACCATTCATACAAAATAATAGGAAATTTCTTTTTAAAAAACTATCATAAAGAGTTCTAATCGAGAGTGAAAATATGGATTTTCTAAAAATTAATGGAGAACATGGTGAAGGAGGTGGACAAATAATACGCTCAGCAATTACACTTTCATGTATTACAAAACAACCAATTCATTTAGAACAAATAAGAAAAAATAGAAAAGTTCCAGGTTTAAGACCACAACATCTCACTGCGATAAAAATTCTTCAAAAAATTGCAAATGCCAAAGTAGTTGGTGCAGAAATTGGATCTACTGAATTAAAATTTATTCCAGGTAATGTTGAAAGTTTAAAATTAATTGAAAATGTTGGGACAGCTGGAAGTGTTTCGTTAATTTTACAAGTATTGATTCCAGTAGTTGCAATTTCTCAAAAAAAACTCGATTTAACAATTAAAGGAGGAACTGATGTACTTTGGAGTCCAACTATTGATTATACTCAGCATGTATTAAGAGAAGCATATTCGAGAATGGGAATAGATTTCTCACTTGAATTATCTAAACGTGGTTATTATCCAAAAGGTGGTGGAGAAATTAATTTGCATGTTAATCCATCTAATTTAAAATCAATTTCATTTACAAAAAGAAAAACAAATTCAGTTAAAATGATTTGTACATTTTCAAAATTATACATTGAAGAAATTAAAAGTAAGGTAAACGAAATAAAAGAAAAATTAATTAAAGAAAATTTCACGGTCGAGGTGGAAATTAAAAATCAAGATGCAATAAATTCAGGTGCATCTTTGTTAATTTACAGTACAGATGAAAATTCAATTATTGGAATTGACGGATTATTTGATAATAAAATAGAAAATTTCAATATAGATTTAAACAAATTTATTAAAAATTCATTAGGAGTAGATGAGAATTTGGCAGATATGCTTGTAGTGACTGCAAGTTTAGGTCATGGTAAAACAATTTTTCATGTTAAAGAGATTACAAAGCATCTAGAAACAAACTTGTTTGTGACATCAAAAATTACAGGTTGCAAATACGGTATTGGAAGATTAGATGATGGGTTTGAAGTAATTATTGAAGGAGTGTCAAACTCCAGCATCAAGTAAGGATGCAAAAAATAGGATTGCTATTGACAAAAAGACAGTGATTTCTCCCAGAATGATAATTTTTTTTCTTAGTTTACGAATTTGAATTTCTGACATTTTATTTTCCATAATTTGGTCTTCAATGTCTTTACGAATTACACGTACATGAATTACATATATGATAATTAATGCAATTACAAGAATTATCTTAGTAAATAGAAAAAGTCCATAACTTGTTGCAAATAGAAGTTCTGGTTTTCCAAGTAACATATGAGAACTATACAATCCAGTTGCCATTAGAATAATTAATGATGGAACGGCAACTTTGTTAAATCGTCTTCCAACACGAATCATTATTTGCATTCTTTCTTGAAGTGAATTAGTCATTGTTTTTAGAAGTGGGGAAAATACAATTCCAATAAAAAGTGAGCCACCAACCCATATTGAAGCTGCAATAAGATGAATCCAAGTTAAGATAGCTTGTTCTAGTGCGCTCATCAATAATGATATTTTAAATCAAATATTATGTATTTGGATCTTGACAACGTTTTTTAGTTGTACGTAATGGGTACCATTGAAATGGCACTTCAGAGTAAAATTACAGTTTATGTTGCTCTTGTTGGTGTTTTAGCTATGATGGGTGGCATTATTTATTATGCAAGTTTAGGAAATGTTGAACTTGAACAAGTAGAAATAGAATTACAAAGTGTTGAATTGCTAAATAATGATACCATAAATGATAAAATCAAATTAAATGTCACATTTCTTGTGAAAAATCCTAGTGATACTACATTTACAGTTTCAGTAATTGAATACAATCTTTACAATAACGGAGTTCTTCTGGGTCTAGGAAAATATTCTACAGAGGATGTTTCAATGCCAGGAAGAGCATCATTTTTTCCAAATACAGAAATTCCTTTGAGTAACATATTTGTTCTAAACAAAGCAGATGTTGAATCAGAAATTTTAGATTTAGTAGATGGTACTAACAATTTTAGTGTTGAAGGAAAAATCATCACACAAAATACATGGACTACAATTGAAAAAGAGTTCAAATCTGAATATTAATAAAAAAAGTGGGCCTAATGAGATTCGAACTCATGATCACCGCCATGTCGAGGCGGTATCCTAACCAGCTAGACTACAGGCCCATTGAAAAATAAAACTAGGTGCAGACATTATTAACGTTTAACAAAAGAAAGAATTAGAAAATTGAAAGAAGTGATAAAATATTGACAGATGATTTTAGTGAGCAAGAAAAAAGGGGCCTCTACAAGGCAATTTATTCAAGAAGAGACGTAAGATCCCATTTTAACTCAAAACCCATAAATGATGATATTTTATCAAGGATTCTTCATGCAGCACATCATGCACCATCAGTAGGGTTTTCTCAACCATGGAATTTTATTTTAATAAAAGATACGAATACTAAGGAAAAAATCAAGGAATCTTTTGAAAAAGAAAAAAATCGTTCTTCACAATTAGTAGAAGAGCCAAAAAGATCAAAATATCTTTCATTTAAGCTTGAAGGGATTTTAGAATCTACTGTAAATCTATGTGTAACATATGATCCATCAAAATTTGGTCCATTTGTCATAGGAAGATCAAGTATTCCTGAAGCAGGTCTATACAGTGTATGCTGTGCCATACAAAATTTGTGGCTATCTGCAAGAACAGAAGGAGTAGGGCTTGGATGGGTAAGTATTCTATCAAATGATACCCTAAAAGAAATCCTAGATATTCCCGAACATGTTGTTCCTGTTGCGTATCTATGTTTAGGATATGTTGATGATTTTGCAAAAAAACCAGATTTAGAAACTGCAGGTTGGTTACCACGACTTGAATTGAAAGATGTAGTATATTTTGAAAAATGGAATGATAAAGAAAATAAAGATTGGAAAAGTATTCAAAAAATGATTAAAGAGAATCTTGATTACGCTTAAATAATTAAGAATGATTTTTTTGCTGGGCTTGTGGCGCAGAGTCAATTTGACGCGAAATATGGATAGCGTGGTAGCCTCCTAAGTTGCAGGTCGAGGGATCGAAGCCCTCCAAGCCCGTTTTATTTTTAAAAATGTATAAAAAATTTTTCACAAAAAAATATTTTAAAAAAGTTTTTGAAAATCAATTATAATTCTACATTAAATCATTTAAAAAATAAAAATTAAGATAAAAAATAATTAATTTTTCAAAAATATGCTAAAAACTGTAAAAGTAAAATATTAACAAGACATAGAAATAATACTATTGAGTTTGAAAAAAGACCCAACTGAATTATGTTCATGTAAGTGTCATTTTGGAGGTGCTGTAAGTTGTCCTAGTTGTAAGAAAAATCACGGCATATCATGTTGCCATTGTAATGATTAGAATAGTTATTTTCTTTTAGAAGCTAATAGTTTCAAATTAGTTAACTCAGTTTTTAATGATTCAATCTGAACCATTGTTTGTAAATTAGAAATTTCTTGGTTTAATCTCTCAATTTCACTATCTTTTAGTTTAACAGTTTCTTTTAGATTATTTAGATCCAAAGTTAATTCATTTTGAATTTCTTTAATTTCTGAAATAGTTATTTGTGAACCTGAATTTGTTGTTTGAATAGTATGTGTATTACTCAAGCTTTTTTTTTCGCTAGTACTAGAAGTATGCATGTAATCAGTACTTTTTTGCGCTATCCAACAAGTTAATGTTAGAAACCATGTAATTGGTACAGCCATCATAAAGACAAGATTTAGTATTGGTGCAAAATCAACAAAATATGGCCAAAGTCCAGTTAGGGTAATTGCAAAAACTCCAGTAACTAAAGTGGCTAAATGGTTTTTTACATATCCCATAACAAATCAAAAAATTCATTATTTATAACAGTAATGGCAAAAACCAGAAAATAATGGATTAAAAATAAAGAGAAGTAGAGTTTATTCGTCTGCTTCAGGAGTAGGAGTTGCTTTTGGCATATCAGATTGTAAGATTTGGATTTTTTGTAATAATTCAGTTCTTAAATCTCTGGCAACTCTTCTTACTGTAGGTCTTGGTACACCAAGTTCATCAACAACTTTGGTGTAGATATCTTGCTTGTCAGTTACCCCTTTGTCAAGATAAGAATTAATTGCTTCTTTAATTATCGTGCTTTGGTTTGTACGATTCAATAATACTAAGTTTTAGTTGTTCTATATAACACTATAACTTTTGAAATTGAAAAATGTGATTAATATTAACTTCATATTTTTTCATTTGTTAAAAAAATAGAATTATCAAAGTCAGTGAAAATAAATTTATCAATAAAAAATATACAAAAAATTATAAATTTTTCAACATAGTTAAATAATCTATAAAATTTTCAAATAGATTATCACAAAAGACTCTTATGATAAGAAAATAAAATTGAATTAATGAGTTCGGTAACAATTGAAACTAATTTTGGTAATATTTCATTTAAGCTTCTACCTGAATTAGCACCCGAAACAGTAAGAAATTTTGAAAAATTAGCTAAAGATGGATTTTATGATGGAACACTTTTCCACAGAGTTATTCCAGGATTTATGATTCAAGGTGGTGACCCAAATACTAAAACCGATAACAAAGGTTCTTGGGGAATGGGAGGACCAGGATATAACATTAAAGCTGAATTTAGTTCAAGATCTCATTTACGAGGCATAGTTTCTATGGCTAGATCCCAAGATCCAAACAGTGCAGGTTCACAATTTTACATTGTTACTGCAGATAGTACGTTTCTTGATAGACAATACACTGTATTTGGTGAAGTAACAGAAGGAATGGATGTTGCAGATAAGATTGTAAATCTTGAAAGAGATGGAAATGATTGTCCTTTAGAAAAAGCACCAATGCTTCATGTCACTGTGAACTAAATGAAAACAGAAATTCTTGGATTTTTAGTAATTTTATCATTAATAGTAGTAATTCCTATTGCTGATGCTCAAATTTCAATTGGGCAAAAAGCAAATCAAAAATCAGTTGAGGTTATAATTAATTCAGAAGGAGAAGTTCATGTCAAACATATTGTTCATAAATCAAGTTTACCAACAGATCTTGAATTAATTTATGGAACTGTTTCAAATGTTTCAGTTACAAATGAAGAAGGAGATGAACTGTTATTTTCAATGAATGATGATCGTACATTGTTAGTTCAACCATCAAATGAAGAGTCAATTGTTGAATATGATCTTGAACATGCGTTAATTCAAACAAATGGTGTATGGACGTGGAGTTTTAGGTATCTTGAAACAACTTCATTCTATTTCCCAGATGAAGCTAAATTGATCTTTTCAAATGAACGACCTGTATATTTAGATGAGAAAAAAGGAATTTCATGTCATGGATGTCAAATGGTTTTAGAATACTCTATTAATGAACCAAAAATTTTAGAAAATGTAACTTGGGAAGATAAAGAATTTGAAGTAGAAATTTTAACTCATTCAAATATTGATAACTTTGTTTTTGATCAACCAACTAGAAGTATTTCTTTTGATGTATCTAATGAAAATCAATTTGTTACAACAATTATTCCATTAGAATTATTGTGGAATCCATATGTTGTATTTCTTGATGATGAGAAAATTTTCTTTCATGAATATAACAACGATGGAACTCATGTTTGGCTTAGTTTAAAACCTGAAACTTCAGGAACAATTTCAATAATTGGAACAACTGTAATTCCTGAATTTCCAATAATTGCCCCTTTAGCAATTGGATTTTTAATGATTCTTGTATTACCGTTTACTAGAAAATTTAATCTCCATTAGAACCACATGAACAAAAACCATATTCATCGATTCTAACATCACACACAGGACATTTTTCGCCATAAATTACTTCTGAAGCCTCTTTTCCAAAAATTTTGAAATGATCATCAATTTCTATGGGAATATCCCTTTTCTTTTCCAATGATTAGTATAGTTGTTTGAACTATACATCAATATCGGAAAATAATTATGAAAATTGAATGTGGATGTCATTGTATAAAATGTAAAAGTACAGATTTAGAATCAAATAAAATTGGGCAAGTTGAAAAAGATGGATATTTTGATATGCATCATACATGTAATCAATGTAAAACACATTTTGATCATTTAGATGGAGAAATTTTTTCAAATTGTGAAAAATGTGGTTATCTAATTAGCAATTAATGCATCTTGAACAAAATAATGGGTTTTACTATCATGTGAATTTTTCATAATTTCTTTATTTAATGCCATTTTTGCTAAGGCTTTTGATACATCTAATGAACTAGTAGCCCAACCATATTCTCTTAATTGTTGAACAGTTTCTGAAACTGTTCTTGGTGCATCAAAAAATTTTTTTGTTTCTAAAATTCTTAATTTTGATTTTATCTCATGAGAAGTAATGTATTTTGGTTCATTAAATTCTGGCTCAAATGTTTCTGCATCATCTAAAGATTCTAAACCGAATTGATTTGAATTTTTAACTTCAGATAACTTTGTAGATTCGTATACAATTTTTGCAGAATTTTCTGGTAAATGATTTGAAATACTATCTATGATTTCACCAATTGTTTGATTATCTACATAGAAATCCCTTGAATCAACCTCAATTTCATTTTCTCCGATCTTGAGTTTTATTCTAGCCATTATGAAATAGTCATAGAATTTTCATTTATTGTATTAGCTCTAATGAGCTTTAAGAGTAGATCAAAACTTTTACACAATTTATCGGGATTTTTTCTGTTTTGAATTAAAATATAATTTTGTGATTACTAGTCATGAAATCATCCAAAAGTGGTCTAATTATCCTCTTTGTATTAGGCATGAGCATTTTTGGATATTCACAATACGCATCTGCATCACAAATAGAAATTAGCATGACTCAAAGTGAATTATTGATTGAGGATGAAAAAGGTGCAAAATACAACATTGAATTGGAATTTGTAAATCCTTCATTATTATTACTAACTGCAGGTGAGACAGAATTCTTTGTAATTATTAATGATGAAATGGTAGGGAAAGGTCAGTTAGAATCATTCACATTACAACCATTAGAAAGTAGTAATGTCAAAGGAATTTTTCATACAGATTCTAATAATGATGAATCAAAATCAGTAAAAATTACTGGAATTATGAAATATGATATAGTATTAACAGCCATTGATGTACCATTTGTTTTCTATCCAACTGATGAGCAAGCAAGAGAATTTATACATCAAAAATAATTTCTTCTCAAATGCTTACTGTTTTTGGTTCCACAGCTTTGGATACGATTCGAACACCCAAAAAAATATTAAAAAATGTTTTAGGTGGAGCAGCAACTTTTGCAGCAATATCAGCAAGTAATTTTGTAGATACTGGATTAATTGCAGTAGTTGGAAAAGATTTTCCTGCTAAATATCATAATGTTTTATCTAAACATCTTGATTTACAAGGATTAGCTATCAAAGAAGGCAAAACATTTCGCTATGATGGAAAATATGATAATACACTCAGCACAAGATCAACATTAAAAACTGAATTAAATGTGCTTGCAGATTTTAAACCGAGTGTTCCTAAAGATTATAGAAAATCACAATTTGTGTATCTTGCAAATAATGATCCTGAACAAAATACAGCATTACTAAAAGAATTTGATAAAATAAAATTTTCCATGTGTGATACAATTGATTTTTGGATATCAACTAAAAGAGAAGCAGTTATCAAAATGATAAAAGCTGTTGATGCAGTCGTAATTAATGATGAGGAAGCTAAACTCCTTACAAAAGAATTCAATTTGATAAAATGTGCAAAAAAAATGATGAATTGGGGTGCAAAATACGTAATTATTAAAAAAGGTGAACATGGATCTCTCATGTTTTATGATGATGTAATTTTTCCAACTGCAGGATTTTCATTAGAAGATGTAGTAGATCCTACAGGTGCAGGAGATTCTTTTGCAGGTGCAATGATAGGGTATCTTGCAAGTAAAAATTCAACGAGGTTATCAGAAATTAAAAAATCAGTTGTATATGGAAATGTTTTAGGATCTTTTGCAGTAGAAAAATATGGATTAGATGGATTACTAAAAATCAAAAAAGGAGATATTGCAAAACGAATTAAGATATATGAAAAAATGATTCGATTCTAAAAAGACTTAAGTTCAATTATTTCCCAAAATTATTTATCATTGTCTCAAAATATTTCTGAAGATAGATTAAATACAATATTCAAACTGCAAAAAGGTCTATCAGAGATGATGAAGCTTGATAGATACCCAAAAGATTCAGAAGGAAGAATTTCTGCATTAAGTACTGCAATAATGCATGAAGCAGTAGAATTGCAAAGAACAACAAATTGGAAATGGTGGAAAACTCCAACAAAATTTGATGTTGCGGAAGCTAGAGAAGAATTAATTGATATTTGGCATTTTGTTGTTCAAGCATCACTTGAGCTAAATCTTACACCTGATGATATAGTAGATGAATATAAAAAGAAAAATGAAATTAATCGAGAAAGGCAGAGAACAGGATATTAGAGAAATTTAATTTTATTTGATATTATTTCAAAATTAGTTTCATTGATTAAATTTACCAAAGTAACATTATTTCTAAAATATTGAATCTTTGATTTTGAAACACTAAGAAAAGGATCCGGACTAGATGAATTAATTATTCTATTATTAGAATCAATTCCATTTTCATGTAATTGAAATAGTGAATGTCCAGCTTTGTGTCCCCAAACTTCCTTCCCACAAACGAGAATGGTACTAATTTTTTGATTATAATTTACATAATTAATAATTGAGTCAATTCCTTTATTTTCTGAAAATAGTCTGCCTACAATTGATATGTGCTCAAAAACTTTAGAATTTACAAATTTTTTGAGTAAATCTATGCTTGATAATGTACAAACTGCAATTGAGGAATCTGGATTTCCTAAAAAAGACTCTTCAGGGATGGGTAAAATGGTCTTACAAAGTTCTCCAATTGCTTCACCTAAAATATTCACAAAATATCACGAATAGTTTTTGCGATATATTCAATATTATTTTTTGTTACATTTGGATGAATTGGTAATGATACCACATGTTTAGCAGCCCAATCAGTTACAGGTAATTTTGTTTTTAGTTTGTAAAAGGGTGTTTTATGAACCGGTGTTGGATAATAAGATGCTGCACCAATCCCTTTTTTGTGAAGTGCTTTCAAAAGCATATCTCGTTTGTTTGTTGAAATTGTGTATAGATACCAGTTTACATTCTCATTTTTTCGTTGTTGTGGTAATTGAATTTTAAGATCAGAAATTAGTTTTGATAAAAGATTTGCATTATTTTTTCTAGCTTTCAAAAATCCTGGAAGTTTTTTCATTTGTATTGTTGCTATTGCAGCATTTATTTCAGGTAATCGTAAGTTTAGTCCAAATACTTTTGTGTCATATCCATGAACCATTCCATGATTTCTAATCATCAATAATTTATCTCGTAATTTTTTATTGTTAGTTACAATGAAACCACCTTCTCCAGAAGTCATTACTTTGGCAGGATACATACTGTAACAACCCATTTCAAAAAAAGTACCAGTGTGTTTTCCCTTATAGGTAGAACCTAAAGATTGAGCAGAATCTTCAATTATCGGTATATTATTTTTTTTACTAATTTCTGAGAGTCTTTCTATATTTGCCACATTTCCATAAAGATGAACAGGAATTATTGCACGAGTTTTTTTTGTTATCTTTTTTTGAAGGTCATCGGGATCAATGGTATAGTTTTCCTTTAGAATATCAACAAAAACTGGTTTTGCTCCAGTTGATACAACTGCATTTGCAGTAGCTACAAAAGTAAATGAGGGTAATAGAACTTCATCTCCTTTTTTGATATCTAATGCATAAAGTGAGGCCTGTAAGGCAGCAGTGCCAGAATTTACTGCTATAGCATATTTTGATTTTACAAAAGTTGAAACAGATTTTTCAAATTTTTGTACATACTTTCCTCCCTGATTGGCAGCAGATGTCAATGCACCATCTCTTAGAATAGATGTAACAACTGAAATCTCTTCTTTTCCAACTAGAGGAATGTTAATTGCAATTTTCAATAGTAATTCTGTCTATAACTAGTCTATAAATCTCGTTGATGATACATGAATTTTTATATTTGAAAATTTGGCTATCGGCATTATGAAACCACGTCATCTTGAAAAAGCGGATCCAGGTTACAAAGTTTATCTGTATGTTTTCTATATTTGTGGGTTCATTATGACAGCATCATTAGTTTTTGGAGTATATGTAACCATGATAGAATGGTTAGAAAATGGAACTTATGTAATGGGTGAAGCAATTCATAATACAACAATTCCATTTGAAAATTTTGCAAGAGTAACAACTTGGATATTTTTTTCTACAATAATTGGATGGTATTGTGTTACTAGAATAGGTTGGAGAAGAACTGCAGGCGATAAAATTGTTGGAACACGAATGGCATTACTGCAATTAATGTTGTTAGGATTTTCAATTATTGCTCTGTATGAAGTGTTATACAATTTTACAGTGTTAAATGGTCAGATTGCAGCAGGTGTAGTTAATGGATTAGTTCCAGACATTGATAAATTATCAGTTGCTTATCCCGATCCGGATAGACCATGGAATTTAATTTTTGCAACTAAAATATTTCTTGCAGGTTTTATCATTAGTAGTCATGCATTTTATCTCAGCATAAAACCTAGAAAAAGCTTGGATGAATCAGAAATATAGAATAATAATTTCTAATTTAAGTAATTTTTACAAATTCTACATTAAAACTATTTTTTCTAGTATGAAGTACTGTGAATATGGGATTATTTGGTTCTAGTAAAAATGAATTAAAATGTAAAAAATGTGGAACCGTTCTTCCTGATTCTGATAGATTAAAAAAACATCAAGAAAAAGCACACAATAAGAAAAAAGAGAAATGTCGAGTTTGTGGAACTGAGTTTGATACTCAAGATGGATTAAGAAAACACAAGAAAAATTGTAAGTAAAAATTTAGATTAATTTTTTGTTTGATGTTTGAGGGCTTTTTCAATTGCTTCTAGATTTTTTATTTCATTTTTAGAGCTCAATGTTAGAGTTTTAATCATTTCAGAGCCTAGTTGGACTGATTGTTCAGGTAATAAATCTAAAAATTTTTGGAGTCCTTTTTTATAATTATCAATTAATTCTAGTCCTTCTTCAAGAGTCATAATCATTAAAAACATGACAGTTATTCAAAGATTTCAAATTCTGCTACATTTTTGAATAACTTTATACGTTTACAATTCAAAAGTTGTTTTGATTTGGATATTACAGAAAAAGTTGATTTAATTCTAAGACCTCCAACTGAAGAAGTAGTAACGCAAGATGAATTAATTGAATTATTTAAGACAAATTCATCACCAAAACATTACATAGGTTTAGAAATTTCAGGATTCTTACATCTTGGTAGTTTAATCAGTACAGGCTTCAAAATTAATGATTTTACAAAAGCTGGTGTTAAATGTAAAATATTTCTTGCAGATTGGCACACTCTAATCAATGATAAACTAGGTGGAGATTGGGAAACAATATCAAAAGTTTCAAAATATTATCAAGATGCATTCAAGTTAGTTTGTCCTGATGCAGAAATTGTTTTAGGATCAAAATTGTATGAAGAGAAAACAGAATATTGGTCTGAGCTTGTAAAATTTACAAAACATATGTCAATTGCTAGAACAATGAGAACTCTAACAATTATGGGTCGCTCTGAGGATGATAAAAAAATCGATGTTGCAAAGTTACTATATCCAGCAATGCAAGCAGTGGATATTCATTCTTTAGATGTAGATATAGCTCATGCAGGAATGGATCAAAGAAAAATCCACATGTTAGTTAGAGAGATTTTTCCTAAAATGGGATGGAAAGTTCCAGTATCAGTTCATCACAAATTATTACCAGGACTATCAAAGCCTGCAGAGACTAACGAGTCTCAAATATTAGGTAAAATGAGTAAATCAGATCCAAATTCAGGTATTTTTATTCATAATACAGACGAGGAAATAAAGAAAAAAATTAGTAAAGCATGGTGTGAAGAAGCAAATATTCAAAATAATCCATTATTAGAAATTTCAAAAACTGTAATTTTTCATGAATTTAGTGAAATGAAAGTTGAAAGACCTGAAAAGTTTGGAGGAAATGTATCATATTCTAATTATAGTCAACTTGAAACAGACTTTGTTGAAAAGAAATTACATCCAGGGGATTTGAAACAAACAGTTGGAAAT
>Ga0233434_1003299_pt1 | contig 13245 bp, 13 predicted proteins | sample SI_122_August201_4_FD_182738 | JGI IMG/M metagenome (GOLD analysis project Ga0233434, IMG submission 182738) | Seawater microbial communities from Saanich Inlet, British Columbia, Canada - SI_122_August2016_120_MG | ecosystem: Environmental > Aquatic > Marine > Inlet | place: Canada: British... | reverse complement strand
CATAATTTGTATTTGGTAGTTTGAATATTCACGCTTCAAACAAAACATCATTATTATCATACCTAATGAGACAGATTTTTCAAACAAAATTGGTAGAAAATATACTGCATGATGTAGAGTTAAAAACATCTTAAACGTCACTCCTGCCGATAAAATATTCAATAATAATTCTCCTTGAATATATCGCATAGATACTCCATCAGCACTCCTATGTTTTATCATATAAACACACTGTGGTATATGTTTTACTGAATGTAAAATAGATATTATTAAATTCGCAACAAGTAATGTTGATATCATTCATATTACATTATAATATCATAATCGAAAATACAAAAAACTATAAATATGTATCATTGTAATATAGTAATGGTTATGAATATATGACCCTTCTTCGATATATCATATATATTTTGAACATTTATACGAGGTATGCCTATTCCAGGTAATGTTATTGTCTGTTTTGATATCATCTTCATTGTATCACGTGGAATCTTTAATGTTTTTTTTCCTAACTCTATTACTACTGATTCTTTTGTCCATATTTCACTTAAATTATACGTTTTATAGATATGAATATCATTGTTCTCATCTATTTCTATCCCTTTCTCCGATTTTGGAAAACAAAACACCGTTAATTCGCCACCATCGTTATCATATACCAATTCATGATGCCATAACGGTATTAACAACTCCGAATCATTCTCATTCAATTTATATACATTGGATTCTAATAAATCTGATATACTCGGAAAAATTCTCACAATTCTATCGTTACTTGTTTTATTACGATATGTCACGATCAATTTCTCGAAAAATGTATCAGGAATATACAATATTTCTCTTTGTGAATACAATAAACTATAAATCTTCTTAAATGTATCATTACTAACTTGATTAAACATATCCAATGCTTTATCCTCACACTTTTCTCTTATTTTTTCTATAATCGATATTAAAATACTTGTCTGGAATTCTTTAAAAATATCTGTATCAAATAATGGGTTTAAAAATGAGAATAATGTATTGTCGAAATTACTATCATTCGCCTTATCAGCGGTGAAATCTTCACTACTGTCTTTAAATCCATGATAATCCATCAAAAATTCATAAGATTCATTTATCTCTTGAAATTTATAGACCGCATCTGGATCACAGTTTTTATCTGGATGATACCGCAATGCCTGTTTAAAATAAGAATTTCGTAAACCCTTCTTGTTTATATGAGACGGTTCTAAATCCAATATATCGTAACAATGCTCAATATCCATCCTTTATTTTTACTATATTAAGTAATATATTCTCTAAATGGTAAATTGGTCTATAATTATTATTGTATTGTTTTATTTGTCCGTATATAGGTTCAATTATTTTTTCCAAATCTGATGATTTTATAACATCTTCTTGGACATATTGGGATAATATTTCCCATAATACTTCTATAAAATCTAGGTTATATACCAATATATCATATATCTGCTCTCTAAATTCAGCCAATGTCGTCTTTTTAAAATTGTCCATCTTCTTTTTTATTTCACCACAAATTATATCAAATATATCGTCCGGTATATCTTGACCATCCTTCATTAAATTCAATAATTTACTCTCTTTCAGATTTAATACCAATGACTTGTCTATATCTCTAGACACCTTTAAATAATCATAATATATATCGTCATTTGGACGCTTCACATTTATCGTTTTTACCAAATTCATTATGTTATTCGGTATAAAACTCACCTGTTCTGAAACTAATATATATCTTATTTGAAATGGTAAAAATGAATTATTATACTGCTGCATGTAACTATAGAAAATTGGAAGCAATTCTGTGTGTATTGTATGGAAATTCTTACATAAAATTATTCCGTATTTTAAAGTGCTCATTGATATTATATCCACTATCTGTAAAAATAATTCATGCCATATCAACTTCGCATTACATCCTAGAAGTGCGAAATCAATCTCATAATGAATATCACTTATCTTATACGCATAATTATACTTGTCGGAATTTAAAAATAACTTTTTCTCATATTTTAATTCACTCGGACTATACTTTTTTATCGTTTTTAATGCTTGTGTATATTTTCCTGTTCCCGATGGACCACAAAACATCAAATGTCCCATGTTTTCCTTGTTTTCGGGTAATTTTTTATAAAAGTTTTTCGTAAGTTCTGGATGAAAATCTATTTGATTATGCTCAGTTAAGTAATCATCAAATGTTGTTTCATAGAATTTCATCAAAATATATTTTGTATTAACAAAATATCTTTAATATCTATTTCATACGAATCTACATTATTGTGTCGTTTTAAATTGTAACTTGGACAATCTCTTTGATATTACCAAATTCAATATTGGGAATAGAATACTTAATAAAAACGTTATCATTATTAACGTCTTGTATGAACCTTTTAAAATCGCACCATCATTAAAGTCATTACAATAACTGTAAATCAAAAATATTAACGACAATGTTGCTACTATAAACATCCATTTATACATTTCCAAACTCCACCGGTCGTTTCTTATTAATTTAACTCGATTGTATTTTCTTTGTAAATAATCTGTTGTTAATGTTACAAATACCGATGATATTAACTGTATAACTAACGCAGGTAATAATACCAAATAATATGGTATCATCATACTACTCGATTCTGTATACACCGTCTTTGGAATCTCTATACGCAATCCTTTCTCATTCACACCACTGTCGTTTAACATTTGAAAGAAGAATATTAAACCGAATAATGCCTGGATTCCTGTTAAAAACTTGAATGCTACTGCCTCTGTTACACTATTATACATGGCAACAAATACCACGCAGAAAAATAACAATATGTAAAAATATCTTATAAATTCTGTATTGTACATTCGTATATCTTATACTATGATTTTACTTATAAATATGTATCCGTAATCCATTTTACTAATTGGTCTTGCTCACACGTTTTATAATCAAATACACATTTCTTTAATGGGTAGAATTTCGGTTTTTTCATCGCATCTGTTTTGAAAAATACATATGGACCATATTTACCACTTCGAATACTCATTTCCAAATTTATTTCTCTTAATATTAAAGACGAATTACTTTCTTTCTCTTTTATTAAACTTACTGCCTCCTCATAATCCATCTCCGAAATTGGTTTTGTCCATTCTTTTATACTTACCCGTGTTGTTCCGTATTCTAAATAGTTTCCATACTTTCCCGTTTTTATGAAAAGAGCAAAATTCTTATAAATTCCTAAAGATTCATTATTCTCCGCGATCAATTCTCCTAAATTATATTCCCCTCGTTTTAATCGATCCATATCTATCTTCGCCGAATTTGTCTTTAAATAAGTTGTTTCTCCATCCTCTACCTTCTTTATTGAAGGACCATATTGAGTAAATAATAATTCATGCTTTTCATCCAATATGTATCGATCCTTCTTTATTTTTGATAGTGATTTCGATAATTCTGTTATTCTGTCCAAGTTTTCCTCGCAAATATTATACCACTCTTTTTCTACCCCCGCCGCAATTTTATCTAAACCATTCTCCATATCTCCTGTGTAATTGTATGAAAACAACCCTTCGAAATGATTTATCAAAAATTCGACACACAGAATTCCTAAATCCTGGACCTGTAACTTTGACTTCTCATTACCAAACTCCTTTTCTATCTTTATATTGTCCAAGATTCCGTCTATTAACGAAAATTCACTACATTTCATCTTTTCTCCAACTATGTCTGTGCATTTTACATACCCTCGCTCCTGTATTGTATCTATCAGTGTCGCAAATGTTGACGGACGTCCTATTCCTAACTCCTCTAATCTTTTTATCAAACTCGCCTCTGTATAATATGCTGTTTTGTTCTTCACTACAACTTTACTTTCTATCTTTGAATATTCCACTGGACGACTCGTAAGCGTTTTTAAATATAGCTTTAATCCATTCATCTCCTCCATATTGAATTCCTTTGACGATACCGCTTTCCAACCCAGAAAAATAGGCATTTCTACAGTATGTTTGTATGTTACATTCTTGGACTTTTTGTCGACTTTCACCTGGGGCGCACTTATCGATATATCTGTGTTTAAATATTTCGCCTCCGACATACAACTCTCTATCGTATTTTTCCATATCAATCTATATAATGAAACCTCTTTTGTATTCTTTGATTCTATTGTTGTTCTCTTTATATCTGTGATACGTATCGCTTCATGAGGATTTTCCTTACTCTTGTTTAAAATATTATCAAAGTGTCCAAGATACTCCTCTCCAAATGACTTGGTAATATAAGGTTTTACTGCTTCTAAAAATGGAGGAGCATATTTTGTACTATCCGTACGCATATATGTAATATAACCGTTTTGATATAAACTCTGACACAATTGCATCGTCACTTTTGGACCCGTCTTTATCGAACTACTCGCCACTTGTAATAACCTCGACGTATTAAATGGTGTTGGTGGAGACCTTATAGAATCCTTATCCTTTCCTATGCTCATCATATGAGGAAAAGGAATGCTCTCTTGTAAGAATTTTTCTACTTCCTCTTCATTTATAAAATTGTGTCCAAGACTGAATTCTAATCCCTTTTGTGTGAATATTCCAGTTGTTTTATAATTTTTCTCTAATCCATTCTTTCTCCTCTCCATTTCATTCTCGTATACCAATCTTAATGCCGGGGTCTGACACCTTCCTGCCGAAAGAGCATTACTTTTACTACTGAAAATATGCTTCCATAAATACGGAGACACCTTAAAACCCACTAAAATGTCCAAGATTTGTCTAGCGTGTTGTGCTTTTACCAAATTCATATCAACATGGGTTGGTGTCTTTACCGCATCCATAATCGCATTTTGTGTTATCTCGTGAAATAATATACGTTTTGTTGTGTCTGTTGATAATTTAAATACCTCACATATATGCCATGCTATACCCTCACCCTCTCGATCATCATCTGTCGCCAAAATAACATTATCCTTTTTAAATTTAGATATTATCTCTCGCATCCATTTTATATGAGAACCCTTCTCCTTCACATTTGAAAACGTTGGCTTGAAATTATCTTTTATATCTATGTTTTTTAGACCATTCAACTCTCGAATATGTCCCTTACTCGCTATACATTTATAATCTTGTCCAAGATAGGATTCTATTTTACCACATTTTGACGGTGATTCTACGATAATTAAATATATGGCTCTACCTATATCTGTTGATAAAGACGCATTCGAATATGACTTAGATTTATATTTTGATGACTTCATTGTATAAGATACATCCTATTTGTTTATTCTGTTTTCAAAATTGTATAAAATTTATATTATTTTTTAAATGATATAAATAATATAAAAAGATTTAATACTAAATATTATGAGTAAACTAGTAAAACGTAAAGGCTGTTTATATTTATTTATTGATAATATTAACACCGTTTTTTTAGATAAAATAGACAATGAATATAAAATAAACCAGCAAAATAGAGATAACAATAAATATCATATAACTGTTATAAATTCAACAGAGTTAGATAGTATTGATTATGAAGAAATGAATGAAGATATAAATTATATAAACTTAGGATTATCAAAATTACAAAAGGATAATAATGAGGTGTATTTTCTATTTATTTATTCGGATGATCTGAATCAAATTAGGCAAAGGTATAACTTAGAACCAAAATATTTTCATATTACTTTGGGTTTTAAATTTAACGACATACACGACAAAGATAAATCATTAAGTAACATCTATTTTAATGAATCAATAAATGAAGATGATATAATAAACGTGAAGGATGATAATATTATAAATTATTTAAAAACAAATTATTTCTTTCCAAAATTACTAATAAAAGAATTAAAAAATAATTTTAAAAAACATCAATCTAATATTACTACATTAATTGAGCATAATAATTATATTGGTTATCTATTTAAATATAGATTATCGAATAACATTGAAGATTTAAAATCAGCAATCGACAATTATAATTATGAAATACAGATTAAATACGACCGAACCAATATCGGGATCCAGAATTGTATTAAAAAAATAAATCAGGAATTAATGAGTGATAACTTAGAATACCGGAAAAAATTGTATTACTATTGTGAAAAAGAACATCGTGTTGTATTGCACGATATGCCTCGAAACTTATCGTGGGTATTAGAAAACAAATTAGGTGGTATATCAAAAATAAGGTGTGATGAAGATATACTTGTTTTACAAACATTAGGTATTAAAAAGATTTATTATTTTTTAGAAAAAGAATACTTTGGAGACATTGATAATAAAGATATACAAATTCATTATGTTCATTGTATTAATGCTGATGTGCCTACAATAGATGATGTTGCTAATACTTTGCTAAAAGAAGATTTTGATGAACCTATATTATTTGGTTGTTTGGGTGGATACGGAAGAACCGGAACCGCATTAGCTTGTTATTTGTGTTATTATGGTATCGATGGAAATAGTATGAATTCTGAAAAATCTATTACTTATTTACGTTCTGTAAGACCAAAAAGTATAGAAAATGATATTCAACTTAATTTTGTGAAAGAATTCTCAAAACATATATTTTTATTAAAATCTGAAAAAGTATCCAATCCCAATCCTATTAAAATAAAAACTCCTATTAAATTTATTATGTTAGTTGGATTACCCGGTGCTGGTAAAACTACTTTTACAGAATTATTTATGACGAATGATATGAACATTAAAGTTGTGAATCAAGACATGATGGGAAGAAGTGCGTGTGAAGGAGCATTATTAAAATATATTAAAGATTCGGATATTACTATTCTAGATAGAGTAAATTCAACAAAACAAGATAGGAGGGGCTGGATTGAAAACGCATCATTACCTCCTCAAAATTGTTTGTGTATTTTTTTATCTACTCCCAAATTTATTTGTTTAGACCGTGCGAAAGCACGAACGAATCATCCTACAATAAAGAAAGGTGGAGGTCAAAGAATTATTAATGATATTGATAGTAAATTCGAAGTTCCAAGTAAGGACGAAGGGTTTTCAAATGTAATTATATTGGAAGACGAAGAAGATGTACGTAATTATTTAAAAACATGGCGTTGTAAACAAATTGAAATTGAAGATAAAGATACTAATTTCATCCACAAATTTCCTCGAACACGCCATATTTTTAATGTTGGAGGAGCAACAGTCGACGATAGAATATTGGATGCAGGTGACAGCGACACTTTTATGAAAGAAGATGATGTGTTTATTGCCGAAAAAGTAGATGGTGCACAATTAGGTATATCTATTGATGAAAATTATAAAATAGTAATACAAAATAGGTCACATTATGTTAATTCAAAATCACATAGTCAATTTGAAAAATTAGATAAATGGATTATTGACCATACTGAATCATTATTTCAAATATTAAATCAAGATACTATACTATTTGGAGAATGGTTATATGCTACACACAGCATAGCATATACAAAATTACCAGATTATTTTATGGCGTTTGATTTATACAATAAAAAAAAGAAGTTATTCTACAACCGTGACCGATTGGTAGAAGCGTTAAAAGACACCAATATACATTATGTGAGGGAAATGTACAGAGGTAGAATAAAAGATAAGAACCAGTTATTGAAGATGATTGAGCAAAAATCTGATTATACTGACGGAAGAGTTGAAGGGATTTATTTAAAAATATTTGAAAATGATTATGTGAAGGCAAGATGTAAATTGGTTCGCAATGATTTCATATGTGGAAATGACCATTGGAGTAAAAGAATACTACAAAAGAACAAGGTAATGTTTTAATTCATTGTGCAAATATTTTTTTGAGTATACTTTGGAAATCATTACGAAACAATAGCGACTTTGGAAGGGCATACTGATTATGTGCGTTGTCTCACTCTTCACGAGAACAAATTGTATTCTGGGAGTATGGATAATACTATCCGCGTTTGGAACACAGAAACTCACGAACAAATAGCGACTTTGAGAGGGCATAGTGATAATGTGTTTTGTCTCACTATCCACGAGAACAAATTGTATTCTGGGGGTGATGATGAAACTATCCGTGTTTGGAAGATTTGAATATTAAAATTGATACAAATATATTTAAATAGTAGTGAATATTAATATATAAAAAATATAATGGATTTTTTATATGTTATTGATGATATATTAACACCTACCGAATGTATGGAATATATGGAATTATTTAATGATCCTACAAAAGTAGAACATATAAATGAAAAACATAGAAAATATCATAGAGTTCAAATTCAAGATACAGAATTAGCAAATAAATTATATGATAAAGTAAAAAATTATATACCTAAAAAAATCAAAAAAATTTCCGTAGGTATGAATAGTTATATTCGTTTATCAAAATATGAAACGAACCAATTCTTTGGTATTCATAAAGATGGAATCAATGTAGAAAAAGATAACAATCAAATTATGAGTTATGCTACATTAAATATATTTTTGAATGAAGACTTTGAGGGTGGTGAAACCATATTTTATGAAAATGATAAAAAAACCATTACGGAAAAATGTAAGCCCAAAATAGGTAGAGGTGCGTTTTTCTACTCACAACAATTTCACGAAGGTGCTAAAATTACAAATGGATATAAATATTTAATACGGACAGATCTAATGATAAATCATAATAAATAAATATAATTCGGTATTTTAGTACCCTCGGAAATTCAAACTCTTCATAAAATAATATAAAAATATACCCATATCCATATCCATAATAATGATACATATGTTAATAATATTCTTAGGATGTATAATATACTTTATAGGAAAAAATACACCAGAAAAAGAAACGTGTAACTATTCGAACCTAAAACCAACTGTATTTGATAATTTTACTAATTTACTTTTATCACCAGAACATATAAACAACGCATTTTCAGGAAAAGAACCTGTTATTGTTAAGAACATGAAGGATTTTTGTTATCCCAGTATTGAAGAATATGTGGAAAGGGATAATTTATATATTGAAACGTTTTATAATACAACTGATAATATAATATATAAACATTTTGGTGACCATTTTACGTTACATGCTATAAACAATTATGCAAAAAAATATAGTAGTGGGGATATTTTCCACAAGGATCAACTGATTCCATATACATCTTGGTTCAAACAAAACTTTCCATTATTATTAAGATGGATGGAACTACAAAATAAACATATAGTTTGTTCATGTAAAAGTACACGAAAAGTCATTATTATGAATGATGTATGTTCGGATAAAATATTAAAAGATAATGATAATTTACACGATCTTACCTTCCCAAAACCAATATATATAAAGAACGTTACAAAAGTTATATCACGTGTAACATCATATGATTTTACATTAAATGAAAATGATTGTGTATTATTTAATCCTTTAATAAATTTTCATCAATTTGGTAGTACAGATGAAAATATAGCTCAGATACATTTCTTCTCACTGGGAAAATTATCAAAATACGCAAATTATTATCCTTCTACTCCAGTTGATAAAGATAAAAATGAATTGTTAAAACAAACACAAAATCGTAATGTATTTAAATATATACATACTGAAAATACTAAACGCTAACTAATAATAAAATAAAAATGAATATAAACCCTTTTTTATATTCATTATAAAAAAAATGACTTTCCGTAAAAAAACGCTCACTCTTTACAAAAACATTATGTCCAAGACAATTGTATTTGTTGTATAGTTATTTGCTTTCCTTGTCTTTCATGTAAATTTTGTTTTAATAATTTATTGGACTCTTTCAAATTTAAAGTTTCACCTTCATATTCTCCCAATAAATCCACAATTCAAAAATATAATGGTAAAATTTGGGGTTGGAATAACACCCACTGTTAACAAAACAAAGTTGGTTATCTTTTTATAAAATTGAAATTTTTTCTTGATATACTGAATAATTTTATCCGCGTTTGGAAGGTTTAAAATAAAAATAATATGAAGATATTAAAACTTGTTATATAATGGAAAAACTGAATAAATTATTGCTAGTATTTGCAGAAACTTATCCTTTGTTAAAAGACGTTACTATAGAAACAGAAGAATATATGAATATTTTTGTAGCGTGTGCTTTAGTTGAACGGATTGGTGAATATATTAGTGTTAAAAAGGGGCGTATACTTAATGTTATTCCAAAAACAATTATTCTTACATCAGCGGCTCTCACGAAAGTCGAAAAAGATTTAATTTTTATTTTTATTCATGAATGTACACATTGTATAACCCCTCATCGTGAAAAAAAGGTAAAAGATAGTTATATAAGAATAGACCATTCACGGCAGTTCTATGAAAATTTTTTAAAGCTAATCAAAATAGCGAATAATACCAAATATTATAACCAAACATTTGATTCGATTGAAGCGTTGATGAAACGAGATAATAGAAAGGAAAATATATCCAACGATTTAAAAATGTATAAAAGACCGAAATAATTGTATTTATTTAAAATAAAATTGAAAGCCTTTTTTCTTATATACATTATTAACAATTATCATTGATTTTGCTCACGCTTACGTATATTATTGTTTTGAAAGTTATAAATTAATTCAAACCGTTTTTTCCGAATAATCGCACTTTCTTCTGGACTAATCGTTTTATGACGAGAAAAACAGTTAAACCACCACATTTTATATATTATATTTATATTTTTTATTTTTATAATAATATATCCATTTTATAATTTAGTTGAGTGAAACTAAAAAAGGAACTTTTTAAAAAGTTCCAAAATAGACATGGGTGAGATAGTTTCGTTATGAGAAAAATGTTAAAAAGTGATTTAGAGCATAATGCTGTAATTTCTTAATTTAAAAAAATAATCGGACTGCATCTATTTTTTTAAATTAATTTATATTTTATGCGGAGAAGGGTTTAGGGATTTTTGTAGGTAACCATTATATACAAAAGATGCTTACTATAAAAATCCTGAAAAATCCTGAAAAATATCGTTGCGAATATTGTGACTATAATACGAGTAGTAGAAAAGATTTGAATAAACATTTAGTCACTCGAAAACATAGAATGCTTACTAATATGCTTACCGATGCTGACCTTTTAGAACAAAAAAATCTCGAAAAAACTCCAAAAATATTTACCTGCGTATGTGGTAACATATATAATCATAAACAAAGTATGTATAGACACAAAAAGAAATGTAATTTCCAACAAGAAATTCCCCCAAAAGAAGAAAATACTTCCAAAGAAGACGATAAGGATAAAGTAATCGACACGTTATTAAAACAAAATAGTGAAATGCAGAATTTAGTTTTATTAATGGTAAAAAGTATGCAAGATAATCAAGGAAATATACAAGACAATCAGGTAGAAATAACAACCAAAATTATAAAAGAATTGATACCACATATAGGAGGAACAAATAATACAACTGGTGACCATAATAATGTAACCAATAGTAACAACACATTAAATTTCTATTTAACAAACACTTGTAAAGACGCTGAATCAATTACAGAATTCACCGCCCGATTCTGTGAACGAATCGAGACATTTTTCAATGGTAACTACCAAAAAATAGCAAACAAGCAAACAGATCTAGCGAAAGATGTCCAAGAAATGTTCTTTGAATGTTTGGAAGACAAACCCCAAGTAAATAAATTCATACAAACAACCGATACAAAGAACGGAGTGTATTTTGTGAAAGAGCCAAATAAAGTAGAAAAAGAATTAACATTTGGAGATTCAGAATTTGTGAAATACAAAGACAGTTTCAAAAATCCAGGATCAAGAATAGGACATGAAATAAATAAAGTATTACAGCCGTGTAGAACAGAATTAGAAAAGACACTATTAACGAAACCAAAAGAAGAAGATTTCGAAGATGAAGACAATTATGATAAAGCAAAAGAAGAATATCACAAAACCGCCGGTGTAGTAAAAGAGAATTTGATGTTTCAAACGTATTATGCTGCGAATATATTTGATAAACCGAAGACGACAGAGAAGGTGATGGCTAATACAAAAAGATCAAAAGAAGCAAATGATAAAAAATAACCATTTTATAAATTAGAGGTGCGGATTTAAATATTCAAGGGTGTATAGTAATCAGATATACCTTTCATAACATAAATTATTAATAAAATTGATTTATATAAAGTTATTTTACGAATTATTATATACTATTTCGTAAAATATATGGAACTTAATCTAACTCCTGATACATATATTCCCAGTGTTAATGAGGATGGAAATTATATAGACAATATACCCGTCGTTCAAAATGGACTATTTTGCCCTTGTTGTCCGCGAAAAGATAAATGCTATGAGACAAAGTCCAAGTTTTCAGCACATATTAAATCAAACAGACACATAAAATGGATAAAACAACTTAATGCGAACAAAGCCAATTATTACGTAGAACTCTTACAAAGTAAAGAATTAATCGATAATCAGAAAAAAATTATTAAGCGTTTAGAAAATGAAAATGAGTCCAAGAAGTTGACTATTGAGTATTTAACACAAGAAATTACACGACAAAAAACACCCCAACCTGTATTTGACCTATTAGAACTGGACTCCAATTAATTTTGATTAAAAGGTAACACATTAAACCTTTCTCGTTTTATCATAGTCCTATCATATTCATCTTTTGAATATGTTATATGTATCGTATTTTTATCGTCATTCCATCTTATCTTTCTTGGACACTCTATATTTGGATTCATTAAATTCATAAAATACATTAGTATAGACACTATAAAATCATAGATTGCCTGAATTGGATAAAATATATTCATTTTAATAACCCTAGAAAAAACTAATCAAATAATTCACTTTTAAATATTAAATATATCGCTTCAGTATTTCGACATTTATCACTTCCATATGTCTTTCTCGTATATGGATTAATATATTCAAAAAATCCATTACTCTTTATTAAATGTAATGTCTGCACTTTTATTTTATTATATATTTCTACATCTCGAAATCCTAATGCTAATAATAAGTTTATAAAACACCACGTTGATCCTATCCATCTATGATTTAAAATGTATTCATCGGAATCGCCCTCGTTTGATGGATATCCATACATAGTATGATGTAATATACGTTTTGTATGCGCTTTCATCGAACTTCTCTGAATAGTATTTCCGATATCAGCATAATTATACAACATCCCTCCACACGATATACCGTTGAATAGTGTATTATGTTTTATATCTAATACCGAATATGCGTTATACATACTATTCCAT
>Ga0233434_1003294_pt1 | contig 13258 bp, 15 predicted proteins | sample SI_122_August201_4_FD_182738 | JGI IMG/M metagenome (GOLD analysis project Ga0233434, IMG submission 182738) | Seawater microbial communities from Saanich Inlet, British Columbia, Canada - SI_122_August2016_120_MG | ecosystem: Environmental > Aquatic > Marine > Inlet | place: Canada: British... | reverse complement strand
ACTTCAGAATTTCAGATATTCATTCATCTGTAGTTATAGAACAACTTAAAAAATTAGATATGTTTTTGGAACACAGACAAAATTTAGCAAAATTATACAAAGATGAATTATCAAACTTAGTATCATTTCAAAGTATTCCATCTTTTGTAACTTTACACCCATTCATGCTTTTTGGTATACTAGTTAAACCAAAAATTAGAAATAAATTAAATAATTTTCTTAATCAAAAAAATATTGAAACTAGAATTTGTTGGCCTCCAGTTCATAAACAAAAATATCACTCTACACTTTTTCCAAAAACTATGTTACCTGGTTGTGAAGAAATATTTTCAAAAATAATTAATTTACCCATGGGTAATGGATTATCTGAAAATAATGTTTTAACTGTATGTGGTGCATTGAAAAATGGACTAAAACAAATTTCATAGAATTATCATTTTTAATTTAAAAATTATTTTTGCATAAACCCTTAATATTGATAATTTAATTAAATTATGTGGTTATTTCAATAAAAAATTCAAATGATCTTAAAGAAAGAATTCAAAAAGTTAGTCCTCATTATACTCAAACTTTTAGTAGATCCCCTACATCCTTTGTAGAAGGAGTATACCCTGTTTTTGCTGAAAAAGCTCAAGGTGCATATTTTACAGATGTTGATGGTAATAATTTCATTGATTATTTACTAGGTTTAGGACCAATTACGTTAGGTCATAATTATTCAGTAGTAAATCAATCTATAATAGATCAACTAAATGATGGTATTTTATTTTCTTTACCTCATAGAAAAGAATTAGAACTTTCTGAACTTTTGTGTAAAACAATACCTCATACCCAAATGGTAAAATTTGAAAAAACTGGTTCAAATGCTGTGACAGGTGCACTTCGTGCAGCAAGAGCTATTACTAAAAGAGATAAAGTTGCTTACTGTGGGAGTGGTGGGGTGTGGCATGATTGGTATGCTGCTGCAATTAGTAGAGATGGAGGAGTTCCAAAATTTAATGATGATTTGATTAAAGTTTTTGATTACAATGATTTAGATGGTTTAGAAGAAATATTTGAGCAAAACAAAAATGAAATTGCAGCAATTGTTTTTGAACCAACTGTATATGAAAAACCACTCCCTGGATTTTTATCAAAAATTCGAAAAATTGCTGATTCAAATAATTCAATTCTAATTTTAGATGAAATTGTTACTGGATTCAGATTTGCTATGGGTGGATGTCAAGAATATTTCAATTTAAAAGGCGATTTTGTTTGTTTCGGGAAAGGAATGGGCAATGGGCTCCCAATTTCTGCAATTTCAGGTACAGAGGAATTTATGAAAATATTTGATACACTATGGGTTTCGACAACTAATGCAAGTGAAACTCTTTCTTTAGCAGGAACTTTAGCTACAATTAATGAAATAAAAAACAAACAAACAATTTCTCATTGTTGGGAAGTAGGGAAAAAATTATTTGATGGATGGAATCAGATTGCAAAAGAACATGAAATTAATGCATTAATGGCTGGTTATCCTATACGAATGACTATGAATTGTAAAGATTCAAAAAATCATGAATCATTTCCTCTAAAAGGATTGATTTTACAAGAAATGATCAAACAAGGAATTTTTATGTCTCAGGGACCTATCTTTATTTCATATTCCCACAAAATTGAAGAAATCCAAAAAACTCTTTCAGCTTGGGAACGTGTATGTAAATTCTTTCAAAAAACAGTAAAAAATGATAATTTTTACGAATTGTTAGAAGGAAAATTACCTCAACCCATTTTTTCTCGTAAAATATTACCTACAAAAAAATAATTTGATTCTGGTAAATTTTTAGATAATTACTTTTTTTATATTTTTTAAAATTTTGTAAGTTTATTCAGTTTTTTCAAAAATTAATAATTTGATATGTGAAAAATTCCCATAAGGAGTTAGAAATTTAAAATAAGAATCAATTTTTGAATTAAATTTAATTCCAACATTGTTTGCTTTTACTAAAGCTGGTGAAATTGCTCTAGTCCAAAAATAATAACTACTTAGAAAACAATCCTCATTAACCAATTTCATTCCATAATTTTTGAGATGATTAATGACATCACTTTTTACTAAATGTAGGTTATGATGAGCTGGTGGAATTGAATCTAAACCTAATTCTTTTCTTGCCATGTTGATTTCTTCTAATCCATCGGAAAATGCTTCTAAAAGAACTAATTTCCCATTAATTTTTACTAATTTTGCTAGATTATTGAGTGCCATTTTTTGATCATTTTTATCCATGAGGTTAATAATACATCTAACTGTAAATACTACATCAAATTGTTTTGAAATTTTCAAGTCTAAAATATCTCCTTGTTCAAATTCAATATTTCCTTTAATGTTTAATTTATTTTGTTTATTGGCTAATTCAATCATTTCTTTTGAATAATCAATAGATATTTGATTCAATTTTCTTTTTTTAGCAATTTCAATTGATGCTGCACCATTTCCACATCCTAATTCTAGACAATCATCTCCATCATTAAGATATTTTATGATATTTGTAATCTCTAATTCTCTAATATTTTGATCTGGCATTGTACTTTTAAGATTTAATCCTAGTTCTTTTGCTTGCTTTTGATAATGTTGAGTGACTGTTTCTCTATAGTTTTTACTCAATTTTTCTCTCCATTGTTGTATGATTTTATTTCAGATTTAATCGTTGCTAGTTTTATATTTTCTTTAATTTTATTAATATCTAAATTCATTGTTTCTAATATTATTGGAATATGTTTAAACATTTTTAATTTTGAAGCATGCCAACAATTTTCATCTAATGACTTATGCTGATCTGCCAATCCATTATTATTACTAACATGTATTGCTAAAACTTTTTTGAAACATTTTTCTACAAAATCATCTTTGTCAAAGTTTAACCAGTGTGAAGTAACAGCAGTATGCCCTAAATCTAATAATATTCCAAGTTTGTCATTTTTGATTAATTTGAATAATTTATGAATTTCATCAATTTCAGCAAAAAGACAAAGTTCGTTTTTTCCATTAACTAAATTAAATTTTTGAACAACATTTGGTTCCATGGCAATTTTAATTCCAGTTGAGTTAGAAAAATCCAATATTTCATCAATTGATTCTACATAAGTTTTGATAGCAATTGTTCGTTCTGTAAATTCATCTTTGGGAAGTGGTTTACCTAATTTTGGTGGATCTATTGTAAATCCCGCATGAAAAGTATACAACGGGGATTCAATTTTTCCACATAGTTCAATTGCATGTTTAACTAAATTTTTACTTTTTTTCAAAATATTTTTATTTTGAGACGCCAAATTCAAATTAAATGGTTTTTTAGGCGGTGGAAAATAATTATGTATTAAAAATTCAAAATCATATCTTTTTAATTCATTTATATCAAAATATTCATGAACTGAGCCTAATTCAACTTGTTTAATTCCTGCTTTTTGATATTCATCTAATACTTTAGTTATATTTTTAGGATTTTTTAAACAACTAGTGGAGGTATATATCATAAATATCTAAATTTTAAATTTGAATTTAAGCTTACGCAATATCTTATATGGATAAATTATTTGATATTATTTGTGCAAATAAAAAATAAAAATATTGATTCTACTAGCCCTGTATTTGTAATAGCTGAAGCTGGTATAAATTATAATAATAAATTGTCATTTGCATTTAAAATGGTGGATGTTGCTAAAAAAGCTGGAGCAGATGCAATTAAATTTCAAACATTTAAGGCAAAAAATATACAATTATTTAATTCTAAAAAACCAAAATATCAAAATAATCTTAAAGAAAAAAATTATTTTAAAATTATCCAAAAATTAGAGCCTTCTTTTGAGGATCAAAAAAAAATTTTTGATTACTGTAATAAGAAAAAAATTATTTTTTTATCTACACCATATGATGAGGAAAGTGTTGATTTCCTGATATCTTTGGATGTTTCTGCATTTAAAATATCTTCATCTGATTTAACTAACCACCCATTCTTAGAATACATTGCATCAAAGAAAAAACCAATTATTATTTCAACTGGATTATCTACTTCAAATGATGTACATAGCGCAGTTAAATTATTTGTTAATAAAAAACTGAAGAATAAGATTGCACTATTACAAGCTACATCTGATTATCCCACTCCAAATCACGATGTAAATTTACGTGTTATTTCATCATACAAAAATAAATATAAAATTCCTGTTGGATTATCTGATCATACTCAAAATAATGTTGCTAGTTTAGGTGCAATAGCTTTAGGTGCATCCATACTTGAAAAACATTTTACTTTGAGTCAAAATATGCCTGGACCTGATCAAAAATCTTCTTTAGAACCTGATGAATTATTTCAATGGATCAAAGAAATTAGAATTATGGAAAAATCATTAGGGAGTACAAAAAAATTCATCACAAAATCTGAAGAACAAAATCTTACCATGAGAAAAGTCATTGCTGTGAAACCTATTAACAAAGGTCAAAAAATCACTAAAAATCTAATTCTGAGTATGAGGGGTAACAAACATGGAATTTTGCCTACTAATAATAATTTAAAAAAAATTATTGGAAAAACTGTAAACAAAAATATTGTTAAACCTACACAGTTTTCTTGGAATTTACTTTGTTAATATTTTAGCAAATATTTTCCGAATTTTATTAACTATTATATCATAGCAATATAAAAAATAATTAAATGAAGAAAGCTTTAATTTTTGGAATTACAGGTCAAGATGGAACTTATCTTACAGATTTTTTAGTAAAAAAGGGTTATGAAGTATTTGGAACCTATAGAAGAACAAGCCATCGAAGTTTTGAGCGATTGGAAGCGTTTAATTTATTGGATAAAACTAATTTAATTGCTGCAGATTTATTAGATCAAACATCTCTAAATCATGCCATTAAACAAACTACTCCTGATGAAATTTATAATCTTGCAGCACAATCATTTGTAGGTATTTCTTTTACTCAACCAATTCTTACTTCAGAAATTACTGGATTAGGCGCAGTAAAAATTTTTGAAGCTGTAAAAGAATTCAGCCCTCATTCTAAAATTTATCAAGCTTCTTCTAGTGAAATGTTTGGAAATACTGATGAAATTAAAAATGAAAATTCTAGATTGTCACCTGCTAGTCCATATGGAATAGCAAAAGTTTTTGCTCACAAATCAGCTCAGCATTATCGAAAAGCATATGATATGTTTATTTCTTCAGGCATTTTATTTAATCATGAAAGTCCTCATAGAGGATTAGAATTTGTCACAAGAAAAATAACCAGTGCTATAGCAAATATAATTTCAAAAAAACAGGATAAAATAATTTTAGGTAACATCAAAGCAAAAAGAGATTGGGGGTTTGCTGGTGATTATGTTGAAGCTATGTGGTTAATGCTTCAACAACAAACTCCAGATGATTATGTTGTTGCAACAGGTAAATCGTATTCTGTAGAAGAATTTCTTGTAAAAGCATTTGAGTACTCTGGATTGGGTAATTGGAAAGATTATGTTGAAATTAGTGATAAATACATGAGGCCATCAGATATAGATAATCTAGTTGGAGATGCTTCAAAAGCAAAAAGAGAACTCAATTGGAAATCTGAAATGCCTTTCGAAAAATTAGTTAAATTAATGGTTGACAGTGACATTGTTCAAAATAAATAATTTTAAATTAATTTTGGAGAATTATAATTAAAAATGAATTATGATGTGTTAATTCCAGTTAGAACTGGAAATACAAGACTTCCAGGAAAATCTTTGAAACAAATTGATGGTAAAGAAATTATATTTTATTTGATAGATCGATTAAAAACTTGTAAAAATATTAGGAAAGTTATAGTTTGTACAACATCATTACCTTCAGATGATTTATTATCTAAATTATTATCTAGAAAAAAAATTGATTTTTTTAGAGGAAGCGAAAAAGATATTTTAGATCGGTTTTATTCAACTTCAAAAAAATTTGAAACAGATTTTATCATAAATGTTGATGGTGATGACATTTACACTGATCCGTTTTATATTGATAAAATGGTTCAACATTTTAAAAATACCCGTGCTGATTATATTGACATGATAGGTTTCCCATTTGGTTTTAGATCTGTAGGATTTTCAAAAAATGCATTAGAAAAAATATGTAAATTAAAAAATACTATTGATACTGAAACTGGTTACAGAGATTTTTTTACGGCTATGGATATTTTTAAAATTTCAAATATGAATTATGATTATATTGAATTTCCAAAAAATCTTCGACTGTCACTTGATTATCAAGAAGATCTTAATTTGGCAAAAATAATTTTTAATAAATTGGGTAATGATTTTCATTTACTTGATATTTTGGAATTATTCAAAAATAATCCTAATTTATTAGAAATTACTGCTAATCTTGACAAAAAATGGAGCGAACATTATAAAAATAATCTTACCAATTTTTCATTACAGTAAAATGACTGATAAAATGAATAAAATCCTTATTGTTGGGCTTGGATCAATGGGTAAAAGAAGAATACGAAATTTACAAAAACTTGGATATAGACAATTAATAGGATTTGATCTACGTGATGATAGAATAATTGAAACTAAGAAAAAATATAAAATTAAATGTTTTAATAATTTTCAAAATGCTTTGACAGAAAAACCTAATATGATGTTAATCTGTACACCACCAAATTTGCACAAAGAATATGCTAAAAAAGCAATCCAAAAAAACATTCATGTATTTTTAGAATTAAATTTAGTTCATGATCATGTTAAATCCATTTTAAAATTTTCTGAAAAAAGTTCTAGTGTTATTTGTTGTTCAAATACAATGAGATTTCATCCTATTGTAAAAAAATTAAAAATGTTAATTAAACAAAAAAAAATTGGTAAAGTTTATTCTATTCATCATCATGTAGGTCATTTTTTACCTAATTGGCATCCTTGGGAAAGCCACAAAGAATTTTTTGTATCTCAAAAAGAAACTGGTGGAGCTAAAGAATTAGTTCCTGTTGATCTTAATTGGTTAACATATATTTTTTCAGATGTTACATCTGTTTTAGCCAATGTCAATAAAATTTCTAAACTAGATGTTAACATTGATGACAATTATCAGGCAATTTTAGAATTCCAAAATAAAATATTTTGTAGTTTAAACGTTGATGTTTTTTCAATTCCTTCTATAAAACAAACAAAAATTATAGGTGAAAAAGGTACAATTATTTGCAATTTCGATAAATCTAAAATTAAAATTAATGTTGGGAATGGTTGGAAATCAATTTTACTTCCCAAAGGAAAAATTGCATCAGGGTATAAGGGAATAACTCCGTCTGAATCTTTGTATGAGGAAGAAATTCTTAATTTTTTCAAAAAAGTAAGAAACCAAAATTCTTGTTCATTTTCATTAAATAATGAATTAAAAATTTTAAAAATTCTCAATGCTATTGAAAAAAGTGGTAAATATGGAAAGAAAGTATCTTTAAAATAAATTATTTTAGGTATTTGTATATTCATTTTTATTTTAAATTTATTTTTTTAACAATTTCCCAATTTTCAATTTTATTTGAATATTTAAGAATACAAATACTGCTAATTTTAAATTGATTTTTTATTTTTAAATTATCTAAAATTTCTTTTTTATTTCCTTCTTGCATATTTTTATAAATTAAACTAATATGAGGTTCAAAAATATAATTTATATTTTTTTGAAATTCATTTTCTAAATTGTTATAAATTTTAATCATATTTTTGTTTATTTTTAAATTTACAAAAACAGTCTTCCAAAATTTTTTTGAATGTGATATATTTAAAAATTCTACATTAAATGATTGAATCTCAATTGCAATATTCTTACATGTTTTTATTATTTTATTTAACTCAATATCTGTTAATCCCCAAATTGTGATATGTGGTTTAAATAAAATTGAATTGTATTTTTTTGATAATTTATTAATTATTTTTTCTAAATAATCTTCATCTTCTTTTTCAAATGTAAGCCATATAGCAAACAATTTTCATTTTTTATTTAGAGCATTATATCTTTTTAATTATCATCTAATTTTGATTTAATGAAATCAATTGATTTTACTGGTGATGGATCTGTATTATCTAATACTGCTTTGTAAATTGTAGTATAATCTAATAAATAAATTAAATTAATTAATTTTGATAAAATATTCCCTTTTACTGAAATTATTTCTCTAAATTCAATTTTGTTTTCATAAAAAAATTCTTTTATAATTTCCCATCTTTCTTTTTTTTTTATATTATCTTCGCTACCTCTAATTAAAATAGGTAAAACATTTGATATTTTTTCCCAAGAAACAATACCGTTATGACATGCTTCAATTACATCCTCTGACATAGCATGCATTTTAGAATTTTCTTGAAGTGAATTTTTAAATCTAATTGCAGCAGATTGTAATCCAAATGGATAATAAATAATTGGAATAGATGTAATCCATTTTGCTAAATTTAATGAAGGATTTTCATTAGTTAAATTTGAACTATTGATTTTTTTGTTAAGAATTTCTAATTTTTCTATAGATTCGAGAATGTCTTCTTTTTTTATTTCTAATGTATGGTGTAATACTTTGAGTATTGCATATAGATAGGATGGAAACGTTGCTCTTGGAGAATGATATTTGGGAATAATTCTATGATTGATGTTGTTTTTATTGCAGAATTCTTGTATCGCCCCACCTGAAGAAAATGCAATAATTCTACTTCCCAAATCTTTTGCAGATTTTAAAACTGATGATGTTTCTATAGTATTGCCTGAAACACTCACAATTATCACTAATGTATTAGAATCAACAGTCTCTGGTAATACGTATCCTTTAACTACATTTACATGAATTTTTGTCTTTGAAAGTATAGCTGCAAACATATCTCCAATAGCACCTGAACCACCCATTCCAGCAAATACGATATGTTCTATGTTTTCAAAATCTTCACATTTCTGTTCAGATTCAAATGATTCTTTGGCAATTTGGTGCCATTTGTCATAAACTTGATACATTTTTTGTGAATCATATTTTTCTATGGTAGAAATATCCAATGTTTTAAATTTAATTAACACAATAAAATATCTATCTTAATTATAAGATTATTTACCATTGATTTTTAAAAAGCCTAGTTTGGAGATATTTTATGGATAAAATTACAATTGATTCATCATTAAGAACAGTTGAATGGAAAGATAATAAAGTAATTATGATTGAACAAACCAAACTCCCAAATGAACTAGTTTTTGTAGAGTATGATGATTTTAATCAAGTTGCCAATGCTATTAAGACTCTAATAGTTAGAGGTGCACCTGCAATTGGTGTATCTGGTGCATTTGGATTAGCATTAGCTGCTTTACAAAGTAAGGCAATTACAAAGGATGAATTATTATCTGATTTAGAATGTGCAAGAAAAATTCTATTTGCAACAAGACCTACGGCAGTAAATTTAGGTTGGGGATTGGAAAAAATTATGAATATTGCAAATACTGGAGATTCAGTAGATCAAATTAGAGAATTAGTGATTTCTACTGCAAAAAAAATGGCAGATGAAGATATTGAAATTAACAAAACTATGGGGAAAAATGGCTCTGTTCTTTTTGATGATAATGATACTATAATGACTCATTGTAATGCTGGTGCATTAGCTACTGTTGCATATGGAACTGCATTGGGTGTTATACGTGCAACTAGGGAGAGTGGAAAAAATGTTAAAGTTATTGCTACAGAAACAAGACCCATTCAACAAGGTTCAAGATTAACCGCATTTGAATTAAAACATGATGGATTTGATGTTAGTTTAGTTCCTGATACTGCTGTAGGATATTCTATGGCAAATGGTTTAGTAAACAAAGTTGTAGTTGGTGCCGATAGAATTGTAAAGACTGGTCATGTTTTTAATAAAATTGGAACATATCAAGTAGCAACAATGGCAAAACAACACGGAATTCCATTTTATATTGCAGCTCCATTATCTACAATTGATATGGAAACAAAAGCAAATGATGTAATTATTGAAATGAGAAAAGGTAGCGAAGTAACTGGAATTGGTGAAAAAAAGACTGCCCCTGATGATATTGGTGTAATTAACCCAGCATTTGATATGACTCCACCTGAATTAATTGCAGGAATTATTACTGAAAAAGGCGTGGCTAGAGCACCTTATGAGGAATCCCTTACAAAATTATTCCAAGCTAATTAATACAAAGTTTTTATTGTTTTTCAAACTGCTGTATAAAATATGAGTACTGTTTCTCCACAAGCAATTGAGGATTCTTTAAAACAATGTATGGATCCTGAAGTTCCTCTAAACATTGTAGAAATGGGATTAATCTATGGTATTGATGTTAAAGAAAATAATGATGTTGATATTAAAATGACAATGACTACACAAGGCTGTCCTTTACATGAAACTTTAGTTGCAGATGCAACAAGATTTGCCAAAAAAGTTCCTGGTGTAAATAATGTCAATATTGAAATTGTTTGGGAACCAGCATGGTCGATGGATAAAATGACTGAAGAAGGTAAACTCAAAATTAAAGAAATGGGTGCAAATGGTTTGAATACTCCAGCACCGATTAATTATGAAACAGCATTACCTCAAGGAGTTGGAAAATTAGTACAACAAGAAGATGGTTCTATGGTTTTAGCTAATGAACATGAACAAGGATTTATGGTAAATCAAGCCATTGTTGATTTTTGGAAATCTTGTAATGGTCAACGTAAAGTAACTGATCTAGTTGAAGTATTTGCACAACAAACAGGACTACAACGAAATCAAGTTGAAAAAGAAGTCATGCAACTATTACAACAATTACGTGATGGTGGATTAATTGCAATTGCAGGCCAACCTGATGCTCCAAATGTTGAATTTAAAAAATAGTTTTAAAAAATATAATTTGAATTTGCACCGTCAAAGTTTATTGTAACACCTGTTAGGTATTTTACATTATTTTCAATTATCCCCTTTACAAAATTTCCAATCTCTTGAGGTTCGCCTAATCTTTTCATAGGTAATGTTTTTTCAAATTCTTTAACATTTTCAATTAATTCTTGAGTTCTATCTGTATTGATAGGGCCTGGTGCAATGTTAATACAACTAATATTGTTTTGAGCATACTCCTTACTTAGTACTTTGAAAACTTCTGAAAATGCTGCTCTGTATGCTGATGAAATAATTAACTTTGAGTTTGGTTCTTTTATTACATTTGAGCTAATCAAAAAAATATAACCATTATGATTTACTTTGATATTTTGCAGTATAATACAGAATCCTACAAATAATTGATTATGATATTTACTCCAATCTTCTTTAGTAATAGTTGAAAATGGTTTTGGTTCAGGACCACCTGTATTTAGAATTAAAATATCTGTTTCATTATGCATTTCTAAAAATTTGTTCACAGATTCTAAATTTGATGTGTCTATATCTTTTTTGGATGCAGAAAAAACATCAATTTCTATTGATCTTAATGAATTTGAAATTGCTTTACCAATTCCACGTGAACCACCTAAAACAATTGCTTTTGTCATATTATTATTAAAAATTGGTTCTAATTAAATTTCATCATAAAATAAAATTATTTTTCTTCTACTGTAAAAATTAAAAAATAATGTAATTTAATTGAATTACATTTTTCCTTGTTGCCATGCCTGATTAAATTTTTTAATGGCTTCCTGATATGCTGTTATTGATTCATCACTTGACGCTGTAAGAAATTTTTCCCATTGAACATTGAATTTTTTTATTGATTCAATATTAGTTTCTTTGAAAATATTCTCAATCATTTTCGTTTGTTGTTTCACATATTCTGGACCAATTTCTTCCCAAGTATTTTCCCAACTCAAACTGACTTTTTTTAATAATTCTGCATCTGATCCAATTGCTTTTTGACATGCATCATGATACGTCATTAGTGTTTCATTTGTAGCCTTTTGCCATTGTGCTAATGATTCTTTCCAACCACTTAATGCAGAATTATATTCTTTCCAAGCTTTCTCAAATTCAGGTTTTTTTGAGGATGTTTTAGTTTGTTTTTTTGGTTTGGGTGTTGATTTTTTGACTATTTTCTTTTTACTACTGGATTTTTTTTTGACAGCCATATCCTGATTTGTTCTAATAGAAGTTAAACCTTTAACATATTTTGAGGTTAATTTCTCTTAAAATTTTGATGCTTTAGAAAAAGTTGGAACATGTTTTTCATCCTTATTTTTAAATAATCTGTAATGATTTTTACATAAATTTCTGGTTTCTTTAAAACTAATTTTTACACTTTGTATGGCTTTTTCTTTACATTCTGAAATACTACATTGCATTATAGTAAATAATTCATATTTCTTAATAAAACTTTGAAATTACACAATTACCACTACCAACTTTTTTATCATTGTATTTTATTTCACAATTATGAATGATGATGAAAAAGGAAAAGAATTTCTAAAATTAATTGATGATCAAAATACTGTTCAATGGAACATTGTTGCAAAGTTATCCTCTTTAATTAAAACTGAGTGGAATTCTGAAGAATTAAAAACTGAAGTTGAAAATTTAGTAAAGGATCATTACAAAATTACAAAGGATCTTAATAGTTTAGATGACAATAACAGTATTTTATAATCCTGAATCTACCATTAATGCAATAAATAATACTGCCAAATAGGGACTAGAAAATTTAAACAATGTCCATGCTGCTTTCTCCATTGGTTTTATTGTAACCCAAATTGATAATCCTAACATTAATCCCCCTGATGCAATTGCAGTCCATAAATACACATCACCTACCATATCTTCCCCATTTTCAGTTGTAATGAAAAATGGTGCAATTGAAAATAATACCATTACGACAGTGGATAATGCAATAGCTCTTGCAGATGTTTTTTCTGATTGTACTGCAGTTAACATTGGAACATTTACTTTGTTATAATCTTCTTTGAAATGCAATGTTAATGCCCAAATGTGCATTGGAATCCAAATAAACACTAATCCTGCCATTGCAAGACCCATTGTCCATAAATCTGACATGCTTACAGCAACCCAACCAATCATAGGTGGCGAACCTCCACATAATCCTCCTAAAATAATATTTGTTCTTGAATTTCGTTTTAGTACATATGAATAAACAATAATGTTGTTTACTAATGCAAATGCAATGAAAATTGTTGCCCATATTCCTTGTTCAAATGTTGTAGTAAATGAAATTGCAAAAGCCAACACTAGTGATATTCCAGCTAAGACTAATCCAAAATTTCTTGCTTTAACTGCAGGATAAATTCGCTTTGATAGAA
>Ga0233434_1003288_pt1 | contig 13276 bp, 13 predicted proteins | sample SI_122_August201_4_FD_182738 | JGI IMG/M metagenome (GOLD analysis project Ga0233434, IMG submission 182738) | Seawater microbial communities from Saanich Inlet, British Columbia, Canada - SI_122_August2016_120_MG | ecosystem: Environmental > Aquatic > Marine > Inlet | place: Canada: British... | reverse complement strand
GAGGATGAGTACCTACAGGTATTGGTGAGCCAATTACAGAATTAGTAGAAGTATCAATTACAGAAACAGTGTGTGAATTATAATTAGTAACATACATTCTTTTGTTAGCAGAATCGTATGCAATTTGAAAAGGGTGTGTTTCAACAGGTATTGTATTTCCAGCATTATCATTTTTCACATCAATTATAGCATTAGTAGAAGTGTCAATTACAGAAACAGTACGAGAATCATGATTAACAAAATACATGTATTGGTTTACAGAATCATATGTAATTCCCCAAGGATTAGTAGCAACAAAGATTGTTTCAATGACATAATTATCTAATTCAAACAGTTTAGATACAGATGTATCAGCATAAGATATAGTAAAATCAACAAAGAGAATAACTGTCAGCAAAATGAGAAATAAAATGATTTTATTCAATTAATAACTAAATAATTTATTATTTAATTAAGAGTTTTAGGGATAAATAATGTAAATATTCAGCATCTAATTTATTCATTAATTGTTTATAAAATTATGATTTTATTAGTAAGGTTTTTTTTTGCTAGAAAATTTTTCTTTAAAAATTATATCAGAAATTTCTCTAAATGTTCCTTCACCACCATTTTTAGAACAGACATAATCAACATGTTTCTTTATCATACTATCTGCATCATTAGTTGTTGCTGAAAAACCAACTTTCTTTAGTAAACCTAGATCATTTACGTCATCACCAATGTATGCAACTTGAATTGGGGTAAGGTTGAATGTTTTACAAATTTTAAGTAATTCATTTTCTTTTTTTAATGAACCTGAAATAACTTTAGTGACATTCATATCTTTTGCCCATTTTTTTGTTATTTTGGAATTTTCTTTTGTTATAATAATTGTTTTAATTCCATTTCTTAATAATATATTAACTCCCATTCCATCTCTTACATGAAATTTTTTTAATATTTCACCCTTTTCAGAATAATATCTCCCCCCATCAGTCAGTACACCATCTACATCAGTTAAAACAATTTGAATTTTTTTAATTTTATTTTGTATTTTATTTATGACCATTTCAACTAGTTTTTCAAAGTATTACTTAATTATTTTCATCAAATCACTAGTGTTATTCATATCTATAACAGATGAAGTAATATTTAATCAAGATAAATGGATAAATAATAAAATGTCAGGAATCAGAGTAACTTATTCAGGTTTAATTTCATTTGCTGCATCAATAATAACTGCAGTTTTTATGATAGGCTTTATGCTCATAGTTACCAGAACAATTAGTCAACAAGACTATGGAACATGGGGATTAATCAATAGTTTATTTTTTTACGGTTTTATTGCAAGTTCATTCATTAATTTTTGGACAATACGAGATGTGGCAAGAGGTAAAAGTGTTGAAAAAACTTCACTGATTTCAAGTGGGTTATTTTCAATTGTAGGGGTTATTATTTACCTTATTATGATTTCAATAATTGAATTTGAATCATCAATTGAATTGAATGTATTAGTAATTGCGGTAATTTTGATACCAGTAAATTTTTTCCATAAAATAATAGCATCAATTAATACAGGTTGGAAACCTGAAATAGTAAGTTATGGAGCAATTTTAGCAGGAATATCTAGTATTCCTCTAGGATTATTATTTATTTATTTTTTAAATTGGTCAATAATAGGAATTGTTTTTTCATTAGCAATTGCACAAAGTATCAGCATTATTTTTCAAGTAATTTATGCTAGACATAGAATTAAAGAGAAATTTGATGTTGAAATTTTTAAAAGATGGTTTAAATTTTCATGGATTCCAACATATCCAGCAATTTCTAGATTGTTGTATACATCAGATGTAGTTATTTTTATGATAATTACAAGTTCAGTTATAGGTATTTCATATTATTCAGCAGCTCTGATAATTGGCGGAATAGTGGCTTATGCAATGAGCATATCAAATTCAATGTATCCAAAATTACTATCTGGAGATAAAGGAAAAATTGTGTCTAGAAATCTTACTAATCTTTCTTTTTTTGTAGTTTTATTATTTTGTTTAGCAGTGACATTTGCAAAACCAGGTATTTTTGTCTTAAATCCAATTTATGAAATTGCATCAGTTATAGTCATTTTTTTGGCTATTCGAATAATATTTTTTAGTTTATCAGAGATTCTTGAGAAATTTCTGATAGGAGTAGAAAAAGTAGATACTGAAGAAAAATCAACTTTTAAAAATTATATGAGAAGTAAATTATTTTTTATTCCCACATTGCGTTTGATACAAAATGCAATTTACTTAGTCATTTTATCCATTGGTTTACTTCTATTAAATAATTCAACAAAAGATATGGATCTAGTAATATTTTGGTCAGTTATTACAATGTTTTCTCAAATTCCATTAACAGTATATTTATTATATAAAACAAAACAAACATTTGCAATAAATTTTGAAATAAAAAGTATTGGCAAATATATAATTTCAGGGACAGTTTCATTTGCATTTGTTTATTTATTGATTGAAAAATTTCTAGTTTATAATAAATCGTTGATAGAATTTTTACCACAAGTTTTGATATTTGCTTCATTAGGAATTGGAATGTATATTGTAATATCGATGATTATAGATAATAACATTAGAAATTTGATCAAATCGATAATAACAGAGATAAAAAAATAGTCAGATTATTTTTGAAATAAATTGATTATATCATTAATTTCAATAATCTCTTTTTCAAAAAATATTCCATATGCTCTAACAATTTTTTTAGAAGGGTATTTTCCATTAATTTCATAGGCGGTTTGATTAATAATTTGCCAATTTTCATTTAACTGATACGTTTCATTTATTTCACGAGTTTCAATAGGTAATGAATTAAATTCTTTAGAAGTAAGAAGTTCAATAGTAATATGTTTTTTTGACATTTTATTATTTTCTAAAGCGGAACCAAAATATTGTAAAGCTTGAGAATCAATATCCCGTCTAAGTGTAATATCATATATTTCATCAAGGAAATTTTTTGTTTTAATATTAATTTCAGATATATCTTTGAGATCAGACAATAAAAATTTTGAAGTATACTCTTCAGAATTTATTAGAATATTACGTATCTCGTCTAGTGATATGCTTCCCTCGTCTAAAAGAAGACTAAATTTTGCTAATCCTGGTGGATCTACAGGTCTTTCAAGAATTTCTCTATAAAGATCATCAACTATTTTTTCATTTTGAGTATAGGATCGGTTGGAATAATCAACAAAAGTTCTAACAATTGTATCAATTGCATGATTAGCATTATGCTGAGGTAAGTATGCAAAGGGTGTCAAAATTCCTCTAGTCTTTAAATCAATATTAATTGAAATTTTTGTACTATTTCCAAGTGATTCAAAAATTTGGGTAATTGTGGTTCCTTGTGCATCACCATCTGTTACTTTAATAATTTGTTTATCGTATCCCTCTATCATATGTTCAAATGTCAAATTTGTTTTAATTCCAGCTTCGATAAGAGAAATATCATAAATGGATAATTTTTCTGAAATATTATTTACATATTCAATATTATTTGGCAATATGTTAGAATAGTTTTCAATATCAGAAAATACATCAAAAATTATTTCTTTATCAACATCAACAGTTTTTGAATAAGATAGTGTAGATAATTGAAGAGGAGTTAAATTTAACGGTCCATATGGTCGATCTAGAGTAGAATCAATGTATATCGTAGTACCAAAGATACCTACAAACAGCATAAAATAAAAAATCACAAATATTTTATTACTTTTATTCAATTAAGCAACACTACTTTCTAATTCCACCAATCACATTATGAATAACAATCTTTCTTTGTTGTAGGTTTACAAAATCAACAAATGGTGAGTGACCTTTTCCATTCATCACAACAATATCATCCGAAATTAAAATTCCATTATCTGTAAGATGATCCCAACAAGTATTGTATTCAAATAACATATGGTCATAGGTGTGCAGACTATCATGGAAAAAAATATCAATTTTTTCCAATTTTTTGAGTAGTGGAGGCAGAACATCTTCAGATTTTCCCAAAGTTAGATCCCATCTATGTTTAAGATAATCAGGGATTAGCCATCCAGATGATGTTCCTTCTGGAGATATCGTGGTTAGACCTTTTTCAACTATTGCCTGTGGAAAATCAACAGAGTATAACTTTCCTTTTTTATTATCCTCCATTGCCTGTAAAATAAAAGTAGATGATTCACCTGCACTGACTCCAGTTTCTACAAAAATATCTGGTTTCAATGCTCTAACCAAACAATAAAGAAAAACACCTGCAAGGGGTTGTGAGTCCCTACCTAATCGTCCTGCAGGATTGTCTCTAAAGAATTTTTTACTATCAGAAGAATATGTGGATATGTATTGGTCAAATTTAGTAAATTCATTTTTAAGATGATTAGATAATGAGGAATTCCCCAATATCTGTTCATAATATGTAGAAATAGTATCAAGATCAACATCAGTTAATATTTTTACTGCATCTATAAGATCAAAATTGTTTTGAATAATTGTTTTTGATGTTTTTATAGAAGACAATGGATGTAAGATAAAATTTTCATTTAAAAGAAATCTTGGATTTTCTAATATCCTTTTGATATAATTTAAAATCGCCATGAATAGTATCGAACAGATTAAGATATATTTTAATCTTAGAATCTTATTTTTAGATGATTGAAAAAATATAGGAATTTTTATATAAAAATTTGTTAGGAAAGGATGTTTACAAATATCAATTAGTTAAAAAAGTTCATGATTTTATGAGTAGAAAAATTCGATTGAAAATAGTTGAAATTGAAGGACTAAAATTTTACAGTGTTGTAGAGAATATTTCACAAATGCATATTCAAAATTTACCAGAAACAGAATTCTGTAAAAAAGAAATCAATCTAGGAGACACAGTTATAGATATTGGTGCAAATATAGGATATTTTACATTAATTTTTGCAAAATTGGTAGGAAAAACAGGAAAAGTGATTTCATTTGAACCAGATCCACGAAGTTTTAAGATACTTGAAAAAATGTTGAATTGAATGGATTTCAAAATGTTGAATTAATTAACAAAGCTGTATCAAATCAAAATAAAAAAGTAAAACTGTTTATGAATACTGGAGACACGCAAGGAAGTAGTCTAAAACAAACTGAATATAATAAAGAGTTCCATGAAGTTGAAGCGGTGTCATTAGATAATTGTTTAGAAAAAGATGAAGAAATAAAATTTATTAAAATAGATGTAGAAGGAGTAGAAAAAGAGATTATTGAAGGGGGTAAAGAGACATTGTTAAGAAATAAAAACATTGTTTTGATTACTGAGATTGCAGGATATTATTTGTCAAAAAACAACATAGATGAGTGGTATACTACTTTATTGAATAATCTAAATTTTAAATTACTTTATTACTCTGATGAAAATATTGGAAAGTCTAAAATAATCCCCATAGATTATGAAAAATTCAAAAAATTTTTAGATACACAAGAGAAATTTATTTTTAATTTAATTTGGAAAAATAATATTTAAAATAAAAATATTAATAAATCAAATTTATTTATGAAATAAAATTATTGTTTTGATTGAATATACAAATCAACAAACAATGCAAATTGCCCTCCCAAATTCATCAAAATTATTATATCTAAATTTTTTAAGAATAATTTTATACCCAAATTTTTTAGAAACCATTTTGTGAAAGGTTGAAATGGAAAAACAGTACCTGGAAATTTATGTTCTGAAACCTTAATCGTGTTAATAATTCCACGAGATGAAATCCCTTCATCAAATTCATAAAGAAAAGTTTCATTACATTCATAAAAATCACCTAATTTCAATAAATTGAGAAATGTAGAAACTTCCACATTAATAAAAGGAGGAAAAACATATGATTTACGTAATTGTTCGGTTCTATGAAGCCCCCACCATCTACGCAGTGATTTTGTAATTTTTAAAAATTTACGAGTTTTTTTATTAAATGTTCCCGAAATAGATTCAGTATCAGTCATTTTATCATGTCTACGATTTCTAATGAATTCACTAATGAATTTTGGATATCTTGCAGTTTCAATCAGTTCAGATTTTATGCCCATTTCTTTTGCACTAAACGGTTTTACAATCCCCACACAAGATACAATTTTAGGATTATTCATCAAGATTTCAAGGTTTTTTTCAAGGTAATTTGGATGCCAATAGTCATCAGAAGATACCCAAATAAAATAAGTATATTTTGCATCATCTAAAAGAAATTTGTAATTCCGATGAATTCCAAGATTATTTTTTTGCCTAACATATTTTATTCTAGGATCATCAAAGGATTTACAAATTTGTTCAGTTAAATCAGTAGATGCATTATCAGAAATAACTAATTCAAAGTTGGAATATGTTTGAGATAAAATAGACTCGATAGATTTTTTGATAAATAATTCACCATTAAAAACGGGTAATCCTACACTGATTTTTGGAGAATGTTTATTTACTGGCAAAGTTAAATCTTAAAATTTATTCAGGTATAAAAATTATTTTTTAAAAAATCTATACTTTATAAAGAGAGTAATACAAAAAATAGATTAAGTTGAATATACTAGTTACAGGCGGGGCAGGATACGTGGGTTCTGTCTTAATTACTGAATTAATATCTAAAGGAAATAATATAAAATGTTTAGATAGATTTTTTTTTGGAAATGAATATCTAGGACAAAAAAAATTCCAAAAAAATATTCAATTAATTAGACATGATATTAGATGGTTTGATCAAAAAATATTAGATGATGTAGACATAGTATTAGATTTAGCTGCACTTTCAAATGATCCAGTTGGAGAATTAAATTCTCAAAAAACATTTGAGATAAATCATTTAGGAAGGGTTAGAGTAGCTGAATTAGCAAAAAAAATGGGAGTTAAACAATATATTTTAGCTTCTAGTGCAAGCATATACGGTCAACAGGAAGGCATAGTTAATGAAGAGTCTTCAATAAAGCCACTTACAGCATATTCAAAAGCAAATAGAAAAGCAGAAGAAGGAATTTTGTCATTGAATGATAATTCCTTTACTACAACTGCTTTGAGATTTTCTAGTGTTTATGGAGCATCTCCAAGAATGAGATTTGATACGGCAGTAAATTGCATGGTATTAGATTTATTTAAAAAAAGAAAAATTATGATTAAGGGTCCTGAAAATAAAAGACCATTTATTCACATTTTAGATACAGTAAAAGGATATCTTTCAGTGATTAACGCAGAAAAAGAACTCATAGGAGGAGAAATATTCAATGTGGGTTCTGATGAACAAAATTTTAGTATGATAGATTTAGGTAAAAAAATAGGAGATTCGATCAATAAAGAATATGAATTGATAGTTGAAGACTCTCCAGATAATAGATCATATTTTGCATCATATGAAAAAATCAAGAAAACATTAAATTTTAAAACAGAGCATACAATTGAGGAAGGAACTATAGAGATGTATAAAAAACTTGAAAATGGAACTCTGCAAGATGATATTAAAACACGAACAGTTGAATGGTATAAAAAATTGCTTTCAAATAACGTCTTGTCTAAAGATCTATTACTAAATGATGTTCTTTTGTAGTAAATTAGGTAATTTAAAAAAATCTAACTGCTGAAAAAATAAATTTATTTATCCTCGGGTAGAAATAAATCATCACTATTAACATAAATCGAAGTTTAACATGTACAGATTTCTATTGAGGACAATACAAAATATTTAGCAATTTCAAGTAATGCACATCACAAAAAGAATGCTGACATATATCAAGCAGAGGTTTAGTTGTTTTTAGAAATGAATTAAAAATAACTTAATCAACAAAAAAGTATTTTATACAATTTATTTTTTAGTTTAGATAAAATTATAAATTAACTCCAAACTTTCCAAGGAGATTTATTAGATTTCCAGAGATCCTCAAGATATAATTTATCTCGTAAAGTATCCATAGGTTGATAGAATCCAGTGTGTTTGTATGCAGAGAATTGATTTTCTTTAGTTAATTTCTGAAGTGGTTTCCCTTCCCAGCTTGAATTATCATCTTGGATATAGTCAATAGTCTCAGGTTCTAAAACAAAAAATCCACCATTAACCCAATTACCATCACCAGATGATTTTTCTTGGAATTTTTTAATTACCCCCTCACGAATATCAAACTTGCCAAATCTCCCTACAGGTTGAACAGCTGTAACGGTAGCTAGTTTTTTTTGTTTTTTGTGGTAATCAAGTAGATGAGAAATATTGACATCAGTTAACGTGTCGCCGTATGTAAAAAAGAAAGGTTCATCATCCAAATATTTTTCTACTCTTTTCAAACGACCACCAGTCATAGTATCTAATCCAGTATCAACTAATGTAACTTTCCAAGATTCACCTGTTTTTTGATGTACATCAACATTACCAGTTGAAAGATCAAAAGTAATATCAGATTTATCTAAATAATAATCAGCAAAGAATTTTTTTATAACTGCTCCCTTATATCCACAACAGATTACAAAGTCGTTAAATCCATATGATGAATAAATTTTCATAATATGCCAAAGAATAGGCATTTCTCCTATTTCGACCATAGGTTTAGGTTTTAACGCAGTTTCTTCACTTAATCGTGTGCCTAAACCACCTGCAAGGATTACAGTTTTCATCTTTCAATTTACCTTGACTATGATTTGTTTTTAATCTTATGGGTATTCTAGAAATATTTTTTACATAAAATATTCATTTTTTCTAATTGTTTTGAAGAAATTTTTCTAGTAGAATTAACTTTTCTCTGTTTTTGAATCAAGTATTTTTGGTTATTCACTACCCACAAAATACTGTTAAAAATTATCTTAAAACTAGGATTAGGTGCAATATTATTTTCATATTTAGTAGAGGATAATTTTGTCTTCCCGTAAATTTTATAATCAAACCAGATTTTTAATTCTCTACTACCATATATGATAAAAAATTTTAACATATTTTTTAGTACCAAACTAGATTCAAAATTAGTGATTTTCATGGATAATTGATTCTTAAATCCATGAAATGCCATGCTATTTTTTACTTTTTGATATGTTTGCCCACCCAAATGATATACAATAGATTTAGGAATTATCAATACTTTGTAACCTGCAATCCAACATCTCCAGCTTAAATCAACATCCTCAAATGAAAAATAGAATTTTTTATCAAATCCTTCTAATTGTTCAAAAAGATTTTTTTTAATCATCATAGAAGCACCTCTAGCACTAGAAATTTCACGTATTTCAGAAATTTGGGTTTTAGAATTATAGACTACTCCTAAAGTATCAATGAAATCACCACTAGAATCGATACTTTCATCGGGTTTGAGTAAAAGGCTCTGACATATTCCAATATCAGAATCCTGTTGAATTGGTTTTATCATTTCAGAAATAAATGATGGAGTTACTATAGTGTCATTATTTAAAAATAGAAGCAAGTCTCCAGTTGCTACTTTAGATGCAATGTTGTTTGGTTCAGCAAATCCTTTATTTTCATTTAATCTAATTAAAATTACATCTGGAAAGTTTTTAGAAACAAAATTGACACTATCATCAGTAGAATTATTATCAACAATGATTATTTCTGTATTATTATAATTAATTTTTAAAAGAGATTCTAAACATGACTCAAGATGATGTTTTCCATTATAATTAATAATAATTATTGAAACTTTGGGTAATTGCATATATTTGAATAAAATTTTTAAGAATAAAAAGTGTTATCTAGATTGACGAATTTTATTAAGGTAAAAAATAATCATTTTATCAGATATAGAAGAAGGCATTGTTGAGAGTAATTTCATTCCAATCTCCATAGTCTTAGTTTTTGTAGATTTACTTTTTTGGTATCGTTTTAATTCACTAATGTATTTAGTTTGAGATGAATCATCAAGGCATTGTAAGATTTCATCTTTAATTTGAGATATGTATTCTAGTGTTTTTGAAATATTTTTATGAGATAATTGCTTTGTATGTATTCTGTATTTTACAAGTGGTTTTTGAACTAGATGAAATTTTATATTAAATAATAAAGCAGCGTTAAGAAAAAAATCATAATCAATTGCTACAGGATCATCAAGTTCTCGTATACTACATTTTTCAAATAATGATGATGGAATTAATGTAGTATTGACATTAATTAATTGCCTATCTAACAATCTAACATTATATTCAAAATTAGATAATTCATTATAATTTGATTCTTGAAAACTACGTAATCGACAACTTTTTTCATCAATTACTTCCCAATTGGAATAAATAATGGTGTCAGAATATTTTTCTGCTTCATTCACCAAAGTTTCTATAGTATAATGAAACATTATATCATCAGGGGAAAACCATTTAAACCATTTACCAGATGAATGTTTTATTCCAGTAATCAATGCAGATGCTAAACCAGAATTTTTTTGATTGATTACAGTTATTTTATTTGAATATTCTTCTAAGATTTGTTGGGAGTTATCAGTAGAACCATCATTTACTACAATTACTTCTATATTTTTGTATGATTGATTTAATATTGAATCCATGGATTCTTTGAGAAATATCTCTGAATTATAAACAGGAATAACGATTGAAACCTTATTGAGATTCATTAAATTTACTTTTTACATATAGGTAAAAAATTTTTTGTTCCGGAATAATTAATCAATTTTGATAAATTATGAAATTAAGTAGTCAAAACATACAATGGGTACATTTCCTGAATATTTTGTGTTTAATTTGAATTAAATGTAATTAGAGTATCTAAAATTTTCTTAATATTATCTATCTATAATTAATTAAAAAATAATAAAATTAAATGAAAATACTATTAAATTAGAAAAAGTATAAAATTCTATGGATAGAAGGGAAGTAACTTTTTTTACAGAAAAAGAGATTGATGTTGAAAAAGTGATAAAAATAATTGAAAATTTTTCAAATTATAAAAATGATGAGGATAAAAAAATATCTAAAAAAATTAAAAATATGTTAAAGTTAAAAGATTTTTCAATTCTAGGTAGTCAAGAAATACAATTTCTCAATTCCAATAAAGAAGAAATTTGGACAGAGTATTTAATATTTAGATATAAATTTATGATTTATCCTGTAGAGAAAACAGTTTCAGATTTTCCAATTTATGTTTTGATTGAACCAGTTTCAGCTTGCAATTTACGATGTACCATGTGTTTTCAGGTTGATGAAACTTTTAGCGGAAATTCAGAATATATGGGAAATATGGATATTAATTTATTTAAAAAAATAATTGATGAATTGTATGAAGGTGGAACAAAAGCAATTACTCTTGCTTCTAGAGGAGAACCTACCATGCATGCAAAATTTGGAGAGATGTTAGATTATTGTAAAGGGAAATTTTTTGAAGTAAAAATGAATACTAATGCAACTAGACTAACTGATAAATTAATTCATAAAATATTACAAAGTGGTGTTACTGATATTGTTTTTTCAGTAGATTCGTATAAAAAAGAAGAGTATGAGTCTATAAGAATTGGAGGTATTTTTGAACAAGTTTTTAATAATATAAAAAAATTTACAGATATTAAAAAGAATGAATATCCAAACTCAAAATGTTCAACGCGAGTTAGTGGAGTGAAAGTGAGTGAAAGTCAAAATTCAGAAGAGTTTAATAAATTTTGGAGTAAATATGTGGACCATGTTGTAATGGTTACAATGAAACATAGATGGGATACATACCACAACTCTACAGAGATTATGTCACCAAATCCATGCAGTATTTTATGGGGAAGAATGTATGTTTGGTATGATGGAAAATGTAATCCGTGTGATGAAGACTACAAAAGTGAATTGGAAGTAGGAAATGTGAATACAAAAAGTATTAAAGAAATTTGGCATGATCAACAATACACACTATTAAGAAAACTTCATCAAGAAGGGAATCGGAAATCAGTGTTTCCATGCGATCGTTGTGCAAATTGGTAATACAAGTAGGAATTATAGGGTATAGGAATCATGCAAAAAGAATTATTTCTTTACTAAATGTTAAGGAAGATGTAAAAATTAAATATATTTTTCATCCAGTAAAAAGTTCTGAGAAGTCTATTAATACGAATAATATTTCAGATCTGTTTAAATGTGACGCTATTTTTATTATTTCTCCGAATCATACACATTTTGAATACATTAAAAAATTTATTCATAACTTTAATGGTTACATTTTTTGTGAGAAGATACCAGTAGTTTCTATTGAAGAATTGGAATGGTTAAAAAAAATTCCAGAAGCAAAAAAATCAAAAATATTTTTTAATTTTAATTATAGATTCAGAGGAGTAAGTGAGTTAATTAAAAAATATTTAAATTCAGAACAAATTGGAAGGGTTATTCATATCAATATAATTTCAACACATGGTTTAGCATTCAAACAAAGCTATATTGATTCATGGAGATCTAATACAGAATTAAATCCTCATAGTGTTTTAGAGACTTCAACAGTACATTTTATTGATTTATTAAATTTGTATCTAGGCAGTATTGAATTAGCAACCTATAATCCAAACAAAATTGCGAATGAAGGAGATAGTTTTGATACAAGCCATGTATTTTTGAATTACAAAAATGATGTTACAGCATCTATACTAAACTCATATGCAGGACCATTTATCTATGAAATTTCAATAATTGGAACAAATGGGTTTTTTACAATTCGTGATGACAAACTGATTGTTCAATCACCTAGAGATACGTTTGACGAAAAAGGATTTTTTAAATCTCCACCAATTGTTCAAGAAAAACCATTCAAATCAAAAGATGACCATATTGAATCCCTGAAAAAGTCAATAGATTTCTTTTTAGAACATGTAAAGAATTTGAAGAGAATAGATTTAGAATATTTTGATTCTAGTATAGAAACAAATAGATTAGTTCTAGATCTAATAAATAACTTCAAAGAAAAAGAGTAAAAAGTAAATCGGTTTTGTTGTAAATTTACGTTTGAATGTCTTATTTTTTTATCAGAATATTTCTTTAGAATATGCAGTGATGGATCAGTGGAACATCATCAATGCAAATAATTTCAATATTGGAATATGTTTGAGCAATTACAGATTCAATTGAATCTTTTAAAAATGGCGAAGCATTATAGACGGGAATGATTACAGAAACTAATTCAGACATATGATTAGTGATAAAATATCAAGAACAAAAATCTTCAGATCTTACTTTTTATAAAATTTATAGAAGAAACAGGTGATGGATCAATTCCAGACAAAACCGCACGGTAAATGGATGAATAATCAAGCAAGTAAGTCAATGTCATTAGTTTAGTTAAGAT